>Ga0265318_10000038_pt1 | contig 136367 bp, 125 predicted proteins | sample 4821metaG_FD_192431 | JGI IMG/M metagenome (GOLD analysis project Ga0265318, IMG submission 192431) | Rhizosphere microbial communities from Carex aquatilis grown in University of Washington, Seatle, WA, United States - 4-8-21 metaG | ecosystem: Host-associated > Plants > Roots > Rhizosphere...
ATATGGCCGCCTGCGCACCCTTTACGCCCAGTGAATCCGAATAACGCTTGCAGTCTCTGTATTACCGCGGCTGCTGGCACAGAGTTAGCCACTGCTTCCTCTCCGGGTTAAGTCAGGCTTCAAGCTGTTAACTTGAAGCGTTTCTTCCCCGGTGACAGAGGTTTACAACCCGAAGGCCTTCATCCCTCACGCGGCGTCGCACCATCAGGCTTTCGCCCATTGTGAATGATTCGAAACTGCTGCCACCCGTAGGTGTCTGGACCGTGTCTCAGTTCCAGTGTGGCTGATCATCCTCTCAGATCAGCTACCCGTCTTAGCCTTGGTGAGCCGTTACCTCGCCAACTAGCTGATAGGCCGCGAACTCCTCTATTAGCGACAGGCCTTGCGGTCCCTGTCTTTAGTATGTTTTTCATGAGAAAAACAACCACATGCGGTATTAATCCGACTTTCGTCGAGCTATTCCACACTAAAAGGTAGATTGTTCACGTGTTACGCACCCGTTCGCCACTGCTTTTCAAATGTATTGCTACACCTGAAAAACCGTTCGACTTGCATGTCTTAACCACGCCGCCAGCGTTCATTCTGAGCCAGGATCAAACTCTCCGAAAAAACAGAGAGTCATGAATCCTAGTGATTCATGAACTACTAAAAGACATAGGTTTTAAGGCTTATGTCAGTTTTGACGCAGGTCTTAAGACCTGCGTCGTTTGGAATATAATTTGATTGGGGGTCCCAATCAATCGCACAAAGTAAATTTCAAAGAACTGCTTCCCTTTAAGGGAAAGAGGTCCAAGGAGACAGTTTCAATTTTCTCCGTCAATACTTTTCTCAGAATTATTTGAGGAAATTTTTGATAAAGGAACCGGTCTTTTGGACCGCCTTCGTTGCTCTGCTACAGTTTTAATTCTGAAGCTTTCGCGGAAGGGATGGCGAACATGCAAGCGGCGGTTCTTGAATCAAGAACTTTCTGAACCATATTTAAAATAAACATTAAGATGTTGATGGATATTTATTTAAAATGACCGTTCCGCACAAAAACCCTTCGAATCATGGGGCACATTTCCCAATTAAATTGGCCCAACAGTAGATGTAGTTTTGTATTTATATTTATTATACATTGCCATTGTCTCTCTTGAATTTCAGCAGCAAGGTGGATTTGGGATTAATCAAAGATACCAAAGTCCGCCAACCCATGCTTGCCTAATTTAGCCTTCATGTGTCAGCTCGTGCCTCGCAAAAACGAGACTGGCTACGCCCCCCCCTGCGCCCGAAGCCAGACTTCGCTCCGATTATCTCAAAGCAGGCAAAACCCAGACTGTGATTGTCTGCTCTTGTTTAGCGCGCAGTATGACGATCGGTGAATAATGACTTACCAGTCTATCGAGGCCGGCTTGCTCCTTCTCCCACCGGCTATATGCACTTGGGACATGCCAGAACATTCTGGACCGCCCAAGAACACGCACGGGGGTCTAACGGCGCTCTAATATTGCGAAACGATGATCTGGATATCGCGAGATCCCGACCGGAATACGTCAAGGCGATGATCGAAGATTTACACTGGCTGGGCTTGGATTGGAGCGAAGGACCGGACAAAGGCGGGCCGAATGAACCTTACAATCAAAGCGCACGGCACTCATTATACCGAGAAGCCTTTTCCAAGTTGCGAGCATCAGGACTCATTTATCCCTGCATCTGTTCACGCAAAGACGTGCAGGCGGCTGTAACCGCACCTCACGAATCCCCTTATCCAATTCAGATAACAGGCGATGAACCTGCTTATCCGGGAACTTGCCGTCCAGAAAAGCTTTCTGCCCCAGAACGTGCTCAGCGCGCCACCTGGTCGCGTGAGCATCACAACTGGCGCTTCCTCGTGCCAAAGGGAGAAAAGTTGAGCTTCCTCGACGGTCATTTTGGCAAACAGCATGCCGTAGCCGGTGGAGAAGTGAGCGATTTTCTCGTCTGGCGCAAAGACGACCTACCCAGCTATCAGCTCGCTTGCACCGTTGATGATGCGGCAATGGGAATCACCGAAGTTGTCCGCGGGGCGGACCTATTGCTCTCAACGTTTCGTCAACTTCTGCTTTACCGGGCACTGGGATTGGCCGTGCCTGCATTCTTTCACTGCCCGCTCGTACTGAATAAATACGGCATACGCCTTGCCAAACGGTATGACTCACTGTCACTGCGCACTCTGCGCGCCGAGGGGCGGACTCCCGCAGAAGTAAGAGCAATGTGGTAACAGCTTTTAATGTTTCAGCAAGGGATTGTGCCAGTCTGATGGCAGAATCGACTGAGTGCCCAAAATGTAATTGCGATAGTAGAGCCAGAAAATACCGAGCCCCAGGCCCGCGAGGAATAAAACTTCCCCCACCCCGCCTCCGGCTGAACGGCTGGTTTTCCTGAGGGATTGCACAATCCAGATCAACCCCGGTGCGACGGCGAAGGTGACCAGCGAGGCGCCGAACAGCACCATGCCCATGATGAAGAAGGTGCGCAGCAAGCCGTCATTGATAAGCTTCGCCTTGTAGGAAATGATCTCATTGCAAAGATTGAGCAGGAGAAGACAGCAAGGCAGCACATAGTAGCGTTCGAGCGTGGCGGAAATTTTCATCGGACATCCACGCTGAGCGAAGTTCGCCACTTGCCAAAAGTCAAAAACTGCATTCCCCAGTAAATCTCTTCATGGCTACCTATGTTTACGAAATTATCCCGCGACACGATGGCGAGGCTCCCCGTCGCTTTGAAGTGGTGCAAAGCATGAAGGACGCTCCCCTCACTCGCCACCCCGACACGGGCGAGGCGGTGAAACGAGTCATCTCCGGCGGTTACGGTTTGATGATGGCAGCCGGGAAAAACCTGTCTGCGCCAACTTCCACCCCTGCGCCTTGCGCCGCCGGTTGCGCCTGCCACATCAGCCCCCGACTTCCCCAACCCTGAAAACCTTTATGTCCAACTCCGTCCAACCAGCCTACACCAATCCTTCCGCCCCCACCGGCACTGCGATCAACTACAGCGCGCCCGATCTCACCCGCCATCCGCCGCGCAGCCCGCGCACCCGGCTCGGTGGTTTTGTCCACCTGCCGCGTCTGATCGACAAGGCACGCGCCGTGGCCGCCGGGACAAACGGCGACTTTCACTATAATTGTCCGATCGATCAACGCTTCCTCGCCTTCACCGGACTCAATCCCGAAGCCTTGTTCGCCGAAATCAAATCAGGCAAGAGTGACAGTGAAATATTGGCCTATGTCTCGACTCACATGCAGCCAAAACGGCACGCCTCTGAGATCGCCGCATGGTCCCATTGGTTCGAGCAACTCACGGCCACGCCGCCCGACGCACGGGCCTTTTTCAACGATGTTCATCGGAAAAACGCCGCGCATCGCGACGACATCGCCACATGGTTCGACTGGCTGGAGCTGGATGATTATGTGACCTTTGGCGGTAAGCCGTAAACCCGGCCATTGCGGACAGCACACTTGGACGACCCGAATGACGGAGCCGTCGTGGCGACTTAAATTTCACCAAGATCAAAGCTCGGTATATTTATCGGCCCGTCCCTTGGCTTTCTCCACCGGATACTTCAGGGCATTTTTTGCCAGCTTGGCTTCGATGGCGGCCGCGAGATCAATCCCGCCCATATTGGCGAATTCCAGCGCGTAGATCACGACGTCGGCAATCTCGTCCTCGATCTCGCTCCGCTTCCTCGGTTCCCGCAGGATCTGGGCTGAAGTTTTGGATTCGGCCCAGAGAAAATGCTCCATGAGCTCGCCCGCCTCGGCGGCCAAAGCCATGCTGAGGTTCTTCGGCGAGTGAAACTGCTCCCAATCCCGTTCGCGCGCAAACGCCAGCACCCGTGTGCGCAATTCCGCCACCGTGGTTTTGCTATCCTGCATTGGTTTCATCCACCCAGCCTGTCGCGGCAACTGTGCCGGTGCAAGATTCAGTGCAATGAGCCGGTTGGCACGGTTTCAGCTAAAGAATGCATTTGTGGAACCGATTCTTTAAAGCATCTTCCACTCTTCAATCCAATGACAACCTCCGCTCCAGTTCATCGCCACCAGGCTCCCTCTTCCGCAGTGAAGACGACCTGCCGCGTTGCCCTGCAGCCAGAGCGGCCGCAATGCCGCCAGTCCTTTTGGATTCAGAAAAACGCCTCTGCGGGCTGCCTGGCCTGACGAAATCTCAAAGGAAACGTCACTCAATCAGGAGACCCGCCGGCAATCAGACCGACGAAACTTTCTTCCGTTCATGCACACGATCATCCCATCGCCCATTCCCCGAGACCCAGCAGCGCCTGAGTCGCCTCCCGTTTACCGGCAGCCGCACTTTGAGTGCAGCGATCTGCCGCGAGCCTTGAAACTGCTCGTGCTCGTGCCGGGCGTGGAAGCCAACGGCGTGGAAATCACCACCAGCGGGCCCGACCTCGTTGTCACCGCCCGCAAGGCCCATGTCGTGCGGGTCAACTGGCAGGCTCTCCATCTCGAGGGCGTACAACACGACTATCAGCTCAGGCTGCGGCTCGGTTACGGGTTTAATTTTGATGAACTCCAAGCCGATCTTCGCGAAGGCGTGCTGACCATTGTCGCCCCGAAATCAAATTCCACCATGAGCCGACATTCGCAGCACCCACGACTCGTCGCCTGATTTTCAGGACGACCGCCATTTTTCTCCCGCGCCGCGGGAGAATGGGGCAGAACAGAATGAAGGCGGGCCGGCTAGGGGTAGACGGCCCGCCTTTCCTCTCGGTTTAAAAAACATTTCTCCTCGCGCCGGCTCTCGCATCCCAGTTAAGCCTGAGTGTTACGGCACTGTGAAAAAATCCGGATTTTCTTTGGAACATTTGCACTGCTGACGAGTTCTGTACTCTGTACGCACCAACCAAACCAACGCCAGCCATGACGCCCATTCCCTACCAGCCGAATTTGCAGCCACCCGCGTTGCATTCACCGGCGAAGCCCGCGTTGTCGCGCGATGTGCTGTGGGGACGCCCGTTGTTTAAGGCCCCCGCTCTGCCCATCCCGCGCCTCGAGGGCAGCCGGCAGCCTTTTGCTCCGCCCCATCTCGCCAAACGCACGGCGCTGGTCGGCTGAGTCGGCTTATTGTTCCGGCACCAGCCAGCGCACCCGTGCTGCGGCACTAGCATCGAGCTTCAGCCGTTCCAGCAACACCGGCATTGCGATTTTGATTTCGTTTTCGATCCGCCAGGGCGGATTCAAAACCAGCAGTCCGCAACCCTTCATCCGCACTTCCGAGGAATCACCGGCGATTTGCAGTTCAACGGCCAAGGTCGGAGGCAGGCCCAGCGCCAGCAGATCCTGCTGAAACCAGTCACTCCGCGCCCGTTCAGTGATCGGATACCACACGGCATATACACCGCTGGGAAATCTTCGCAAGGCCTCCCGCATTGCGCCCAGGATGTCGGCAAACTCTGTCGTACTTTCAAACGGTGGGTCGATCAGCACCAGCGCCCGTTTTTCCTGCGGCGGCAGCATCGCCCGCAACGCCGTGTAACCGTCCAGCGGATGAATGGAGACATTGGGCTGATTGCAAAAATCAAAATCCAGCGCCTCGGCATCGTCTTCGCGCAACTCACAGAGCGCCGACCGGTCCTGCATGCGCAACACTGTCTGCGCAATCCAGGGTGATCCCGGGTAATACTGCAGAACTGAGGCCGGGGCCCCTTGCCGGGCGTTGCAGGCGCGGACTACGGCCAGATAATCAGCCAATGCAGCCGGAGAATTTTCTTCTTCCCAGAGCCGGCCAATCCCCGCCGGCCATTCGGGCGGACGCTCCCGGCCATCCGGCAAAGCTGTCGTTGCGCTCAGATCATAGCCACCCCGGCCGGCATGGGTGTCGAGATAAAGAAAGCCTTTTTCTTTGCGCTGCATGGCCCGCAAAAGCTGGAGCAGCAGCACATGCTTGAAAACGTCGGCGTAGTTTCCCGCATGGTAGAGGTGCCGGTAGTTCATCGGTCCGCCCTCTTCAGGCCACCGGCACTTTCACCACAGTCTTGCGCACCAGCACGGGCCCGTCTTCAAGCTGCAAAGTGGGCATGTGCCCGTCGGTCGGATAAAATATGGCCACCGCACCCGGCCCCACGCGGATCACCGAGGTGGCGCGCGTGTCGGCATACTTCACCAAGTCCCGCTCCGGCGAGTAGGGCTCGCTGATCACCATCTGGGCGGTGTCAGCCACCTCCATCACCTCGACTCCCTCCACGACCACCTGCACATCGATATATTTTTTGTGTGACTCGAAAAAACCATCGGTCCGATGTTTGGAAAAATACGCCTGCTCGATGGCGAACACTCCGCCAGACAGTTCTATTTTCTCCGTAGCCCCGGCTGCCAGGCTCTCAATCCGGCGCCGCGCCGCTGATCCCGGGGTGAGAATTTCGGTCACATAATCAAAAGCGGTCACGAAGCCCACTGAGAGCGTGACCTGTTTTTTCACCAAGGGGATCTGTCCGAAGAGCGCCATGCCCGGATATGGGCCGCGCAAACGGTCCGAAGCAAGAATACATCCGCTTACTAGGGATTCCCCCTAGCTGCATTTGACCGTGGCGCCGGGCACTTCAGCGCGCACCGGAGCGCTGTGTTCAATTCAATTGTGCGCCAGCCGCTCCGCCTGGCCAACCAGACCCACAAACTCCTTCCGGTAGCCTCCGGCATCATTCACCAATCCGGCCTGCGCCCACTCTGTCACATGGGCCAATGTCGCCGCACCCTTGTGCGGTGAATCGCGCAAGATCATCCCGAAGGCCGCGACTGAAGCCGCGAACTTGAAATCCGCACTCGCCTGATCGAACGTTCGCCCCGTATCGCGTAGCGGAAACTCCATCTGCTTGCCCGCCTCGCCATCCGGCTCCTTGTAGTGCAACCTGAGCGTGAGCAGATCGTCGCTCACGGCCACCTTGCGCCCGTCGCGGGCCTTAGCCATGGGCGGCAGCGCCGAACTTTCGGTCGTCTGATATTTCAACTGATCGGCACCGTTCTCCGGTTTCCACTCCACTCCCGCCGGCACGACTTCATAAAGCGCCGTCACCGTGTGGCCGGCTTGGATCTCACCGGCATCCATCCTGTCGTTGTTGAAATCCTCTTTGCGCGGCATCCGGTTTTCGTAGCCGATCAAACGGTACGCCTGTACCTGCGACGGGTTGAACTCGACCTGGAGCTTTACATCCTTCGCGATGGGCGGCAGCGGCCCGCCGGCTGCCGCGACAGACAGTTTCTGCGCTTCGCGCCCTTTCAGGCCGATCCGCACCAACCGGTGCGCCGGCGCCCACGGCGCACTCGCCACTTCCAAATGCGCGGCGAAAGGGAGGGCCACGTTCTTGGTTTCGGGTGGCGCGTATTGGTACGGAAAATAATTCACCAGCTCCTCGATCCGCACTGCTCCGCGCGGCGGATGCCGGCCTGTCCCGATAAGATGGCGGACATTCGCATAAGCCGCGGCGCCTGTCTTGATCGGGAATGTGGACAGGGGCTCACTCGTCACCGCCAGGAACGCATTGTCGTTCCCGCCATTTTCCAGCGCAACCACTCCCGCCGCACTTTCAGCCGATGCCGGTTGCTGGCCGCCTTCCGGTTCTGTTTTGGCCTCGGCGACATTCTCGGCATTCGCCGGGACAAACTTGGTCAGATCGACCTCCGTATATTGCATCTGCGGTTGCTCCCGATAATTCGCCTGCCAGATGATGAAGCCGATCGCGAAACACGCCGCCGCAAGTCCGCTGATGGTGAAATAGAGCTGGGGAAATTGGAAAAGCTTGGCCAGCCAGCGCCGCAGGTTTGGCACCTCAGGGGAGCGCAACGGCCCGCCATCCAGTTTGCCGAAATTCCGTCCGGCGATGATGGCCGCCTGCTCCAACCGAATCGCGCCAACTTGCGGCACATCCTCGCGGGCCAGCGCCACTCCAATGCGGTGGGTCGCACGTTTGATCTCAGCCACAAACACACGGGCCGCTGCATCCTGTTTCAGGAGTTTTTCGAATTCCGAGTGTTCCGCCGGCTCCATTTCGCCCAAGGCGTAGGCGGTCAGACGGGGATCATCGGGTGAAATTTTCTCGGATGTGCTCATGATAACGTTTCCTCTGTTTAAATTAGTCGGCTTGCCCGGCCATCTCCCGGCGGAGGCGCGTGACGGCGGTGTGGATCAAAAAACCCACGTTGCTCACGGAGAGGGAGGTGATGCGGCTGATTTCCTTGTAACTGAATCCGCTCTGGAATTTCAGGCGGATGACTTCCTGCTGGTTCGCCGGCAGGTGGCCGATCAGTTCGAGCATGGCGGCATGTGACTCCGCCTGCTCCATCCCGGTTCCGGGCCGGGGATCAGGGGCGGTGAGACGTTCCGCCTGGCCGGTTTCAAAGAGTTTCAAGCGTCCCTCCTTCCGAAAAACATCGAGCACCCGGTTGCGACAAACCGTGTAAAGCCATTCGGCCACATGCCCGTCGATTTGGGACGGAGGCTGCGCCATGAGCCGCACAAACGTATCCTGCACGACATCGCGCGCGCGATCGGCATCACCGTGGAGCAGGCGGGTTGCGTAGCGCAGCAAAGGGGCCTGATGCCGCTCGACGGCCGTCTGGACGAAGGAAGGGCTTTCATACGTTGTGGGTTGGGTGTTCACGTCACCTGCCTTCATCTACGCACGAACATGGGGCTTCTTAGAAAAAAGACACGCTCAAGTTCAAATTATCCGAATTGATCCGCGCAAATCCGTGTCACTTCTCGGGTAAAGAGTTTCCGGTTCATTCACTCCTTGATCGCCCTCGCCTGCTCGACCAACGCGAGGAACTCGCTGCGGTAACCGCCGACATCTTCGCCGAGACAATCCGTCGCCCACTTCTCGACGGCATCAAGCGTCAGTCCGCGCGGCGCCTGCGCACTCAGTACCAGGCCAAAAGCCCCGACCGCAGCGGCGAATTTGAAATCCAGATTCGCCTGCGCGAAAGTCGTTCCCTGATCCCGCAGCGAGAAGTTCTGCTGGCGCGGAGCTCCGTCCGACGGCGTCTGGTAGTTCAGTTGCACGTTGAGCAGGTCGCCCGCCGGAGCCCCCCGCTTCGGGATCACCTCGTAGAGCGCCGTGAGACCGTGGCCGGGCAGCACGGTTTTTCGCTCCGGGGCCACCACGAGTTTGCCCGCCGCCACATCCTTCGGCTCGTCGTAACCGAGCAGCCGGTAGCCTTCGACCTGCTCGGGATTGAACACCACTTTCACCTCCAGCTCCTTCGCCAGAGGTGAGAAAATTCCGTTGATTTCGCCCGTCAGCACCTGCTCCGCCTCGCGCCGCGTGTTCACGTAGCCGCTGGCACCTCCTCCACGCAACGCCAGCTTTTCCAGACGCGCGTCGATCTGGCGTCCGCGCCCGAAACCATAAACGCTGAGCCGCACCCCCGAGTCCTTCTGCCGGTCGATGATTTTCCCCAGTTCCTCCTCGCTCGTCGGCCCGGTATTAAAATCCCCGTCGGTGCACATGATCACGCAATTTCTGCCGCCGGGCACGCCGTGCGCCTTCGCCAGGTCGTAGGCGAGTTCCATGCCGGCTCCGCCGTTCGTCGGCCCGTACGCTTCCAAGTGCTCAAACGCCCGCAGGATTTCCTGCGTCTCCGCGACCGGTGTCGGCAGCAGGGCCAGTTTCGGCTCGGCCGCATAGGTCACCAGTCCCACGCGGTCATCGGGACGCAAGCGGGCGAGAAGCAGCCGCAATGCTTCCTTCACCAACGGCAGCCGGTTCGGCGCCGCCATCGACCCGGAAATATCAACGAGCAAGACCAGGCTCGCCGCGCCGCGCGCCGGAGACGGAGCCGCCTTGCCCTTGAGGCTGACGCGCACGAGCCGCTTCTGCGCGTCCCATGGCGCTTCGGCCGCCTCCAGCGTCGCCGCAAACAAATCATCCCCCTGGGGCGCAGCGGCCGGCACAGGAAAATAATTTAACAGCTCCTCGACCTTGACGGATTTTGGCTCCGGCCGGCGGCCACGCGCCAGCGCTTTCTTAAGCACGTCAACACTGGTCGCCGTTACATCCGCGGGCAGCACGGAAACTTTCGCGGTTTGCGGCGAGGTGAACTCCCGTTCCTGTCGCTCCCCCTTGTTTTTTTCGCCGGGTTCCTTCGCCTTGGTTTTTGCCTGGCTTGGTTTTTTCTTTTCGTCTTTCACCCCGTCCGGCTTGGGCTCATCCACCGGGCCTTGTTCTTCTGCGTTTTTAGCGGATGCCATTTCGTCCGGTTGCCCAAAGTCGGCGCTACCTGACGCCGGAGGCTTTGCCACCTTCTGAGGCGGGCCATTCTTTCCCCGCAGCACCGCCGCCACTGCCTCTTGTTTTTCACCCATCGGGCCACCGATATTTGGCAATGTTGACGACTCCGCTTCCGCATCCTTCTCCAATACGGCTTGTCCGATCGTTGGATCGGAATTCATCGAGCCGCGATCATGGATGCCGCCGGATGGAGCCGGTTTATCGATCCCGGCATGCCCGGTGGTGCGACTGGTGGCTGGTCCGGCGATTTTCACCGATGACCGAGCCGAAGCAGGCGCGCCGCCACTGCCAGCACCGCCTTCGCCCGTCTTGGCCTCAGATTCATCGGGCAGCGGATCCCCTTCCTTCCAATTCGCCGGCTTGAGTTTGAAATCCACTTTCTCGTGCGACCCGCCCGATGCCGCCTCCTCCGGCTTTCGCAGCCAAAGGAAAATCAACACCCCCGCGACCACGACACCTGTGATCGGCAGCAGCACCCGCGGAAAACTCAGCCACAGCGCCGGTCCGCTGCGTTTCCTTTTGCGCACCGTGCGCGGCGCCGGAGCGCCGGCCTCGACGGCCAGCGTCTGCCCGATCAGCGCGCCGATTGCCCGGATCTCGTCCGCCCGCAACGCCGCATTTTTTTTGTCGATCAGTGAATCCTCGAACGACCTCCGCTCGGCATCCTCCATTTCTCCGAGGGCATAGAGCGTCAGCCGCACGTCATCGCCCACGCCTTTCTTTTCGGATCCGCCTTCATCGGGATGCTGGGCCTGGTATTGGCGGTCCAGTTTGGCCATGGCATTGTGCACGAGTGCGCCCACGTTGTACGGAGTCAGCTCCGTGATCCGGGCGATTTCCTGCACGCTGAAATCATTCTGAAACCGCAACCGCAAAGCCTCCTGCTGTTTCGGCGTCAGCCGGTCGATCAGCTTCTGCATCGTGATGTGCGGCTCCTCGTTTTCGTCCGCCGCCGCGATTGCGGTGGCGGCGTTGCTCTCACTTTCCGCGCCGCCGGTGTCCACCCGCTTGGTCTGACCCTTGCTTTGCTGCAGAGCCATGATCCGCCGCCGACAATTCAGAAACAGCCACTCTCCCGCCAGTTCTCCGCCGACTTCCCCGACCGGCTGTTCTTGGAAAAGTTTCCAGACGCTCGCGAGAATTTCCCTGGCCTGCGCCTCCTCGCCGCCCAGTTGGCGCAAGACAAAGCGCTGGAGCGCGCCTTCGTAGCGCTCCCGGGCGGCCTGCACCACGGTGGCATCAACCGGTGAATTCGTCTCAGTGCTCACGGCAAACCCCTTCATCGGCACAATCCGTCTTTCCCCAAGCCCCACCCGCAACTTTTTCGCCCTCCCGCTTGCCCCGCCCGCCCGGCCGTGCATCTTGGCCACCGCATGCGTGTAACGAACTTTAGCCTCTGGCTTGTCCTATCCCTTTTGCCCGCCCTAGCCGGCTGCGCCCGCCGGGAAACCCCGGTCGACGCCGGCATGCGCACCCAGACTCTCCTCGTGGGCAATGGCGCCGAACCCGCCGATCTTGACCCGCAGACAGCCACTATCTTGAGCGACCAGAATATTCTCATGGCGCTCTTCGAAGGCCTGACCGCCCTCGACGAACACACCACCACGCCCGTCCCCGCCGCCGCCGAGCGCTGGGAAACTTCCGTCGACGGTCTCACCTGGACTTTTCATCTGCGCGCCGCATTGAAGTGGTCCAATGGCGAACCGCTCCTTGCCCAGGATTTCATCGATTCATGGCGCCGCGCGCTCAACCCCACCCTCGCCGCCGACAACTCCTGGTATCTTTACGCGGTTAAAAATGCCGAGGCCTACAACACCGGCAAACTCACCGATCCCGCCGCCCTGGGTTTCACCGCCCCCGACGCCCGCACCGTCGTCATCACGCTCGCCCGGCCCACGCCCTATCTGCCTGCGCTCGTCTCGCTCCCCGCGTGGTTCCCGCTCAACCCGCGTGCGGTCGCGAAATTCGGCGGCATGGAAAAACGCGGCACCCTCTGGACCCGTGCGGGCAATCTCGTCGGCAACGGCGCTTTCACGCTCAAGGAATGGACGCCCAACGTCCGCATTCTCGTCGAAAAAAATCCCTATCACTGGGAAGCCGCCACCACCAAGCTCCAGCGAATCGCCTTCATCCCCATCGAAAACCCCGACGCCGAGGAGCGCAGCTTCCGCGCCGGCCAGCTCCACGTCACCTTTGCCCTGCCTGTTTCCAAGATTGCCGCATGGCGCGAAAAAGATCCCGCCAAACTCCGGCTTGATCCGACCCTGCAAACGATTTTTCTCCGCTTCAACACCACCAAGCCGCCCTTCGACAATCCCAAGGTCCGTCGCGCGCTTTCCCTCGCCGTCGATCGTGATACCCTCGTCCGCACTGTCCTTCAAGCCAGCCGCCTCCCCGCCCACGCACTGACACCTCCCGGCATTGGCGGCTACACGGCCCGCGCCTCGGTCAGCATGGATCGGGAAACCGCCCGCCGTCTGCTGGCCGAAGCCGGTTTCCCCGGCGGTGCCGCTCTCGCGCCCATCGAATTGCAGGTGCGCAACGACGAGCTGATGCCGCGTCTCGCCGAAGCCATGCAAGCCATCTGGCAAAGCGAGCTCGGCGTACACACCAGCATTGTCCAGGTTGAGCAGAAAACTTGGATTCAAAACCAGCAGATGCTCAACTATGCCATCTCCACCGCCGCGTGGACGGCTGACTTTCCCGATCCCGTCACCTTCCTCGGCCTCTTCACCGGCGACAGTTCCTACAACTGGACCGGCTGGAAAAATCCCGCCTACGACAAATTGCTGAACACCGCCGCCGCCACTCCCGATCAGCACCAACGCTACGAACTCCTCCAGCAAGCCGAACAACTCCTCCTCGAAGAAGCGCCCATCACCCCGCTCCACTTCGGCGCCCAAACCTACCTCCTCCACCCTGGCGTTCAGGGCTGGGTGCCGTCCCCGCTGGTCTTCCGTCGTTATCAAAAGATCGGGCTTCAACAGCCATAACCTTTTCCCGGCTTGCGTGTCTTTGTTTCCATTGTGAAAAATCTCTCCGTGCTTACCCGTTTACTCCGTCTCAGTCTTGTCTGGCTCGCCTTCGGCGTCGCCTCCGCTTTTGCCGCCGACGTCACCGTCGTTCCGATGTTCGCCGGCTACCGTGAGACCGCCTCGTTCAAGCGCATCTCCGAATACTTCAGTGGGAAGGAAAATACCGGCGGCCAGTTGATCCTCCGCACCCATCCCGACCAGCGCAGTGGTTATTATTTCCAATTGCGGATCAATACCCCAAGCACAGTCGACGCCCGGCTCGTGCTTCAGGTCATCACGCCCGACACCGCCACTCCGCGGGTTTTCAATTTCACGGCATCGCTCACCAGCCCCAAGACCATGCTCAACCTCGGTCTCACCGGCGCTGACTGGCCGGATCTGAAAATCAATCCTGTCGCCTGGCGGCTCGAAGTGTACGGCGCGGATGGCAAATTGCTCGCCACCGAAAACAGCTACCTCTGGGAAAAGCCGGTCACTCGCTAAACAAACCTGAGTTTGCGACACGGAGAAAAGGCCGGAGGGAACACAGAGGACACAGAGCAGAAAGCCTCGGCAAAATTCACTGGTCTGTACCTTACTTGGGGCCTTGCTCCGTGACCTCTGTGTCTCCTCAGTGTCCTCTGTGACAAAAACCTCCATCGCTCGGTCTGCTGGTGATGTTCAATCGCTTTGGTCACACTGGCAACCGCTCTCCGGCAATTGGATGCCCACACCGGCTGTCCTCGCCGAGACGCTTGATGGCGGCCAAGCTTTCCGCTGGCTCCGCGACGAAAATGAAATCTGGACCGGTGTGTGGGGCGACTCCCTCGCGCAGCTTCGCCTAAATAACGGCAACCTTGAATGGCGCGCACCGGAATCGATGCAGAAGCAGGTCGCCTCATCGTTGCCGATTTATCTCGGACTGAATGCCGACTGGCCCGCGCTCACGGATTCGCTCCCGTGGCGCAGCGATCCGCACCTCGCCCGCTGCCTCGCCGCGTTTCCCGGTCTGCGGATTTTGCGCCAGCCTTTCGGCGGAACTCTCCTCGGCTTTCTGTGCAGCGCCACGAAACAGATCGTGCAGATCAAACAAATGGTCGCATTGCTGGCGGAGAATCACGGAGCGGAAATTCTTTCTGTGGGTAGGGCGGGACCGCTGGGCCCGCCGTCGGGAGACGCACGGACGGCCCAGCGGTCCGTCCCTACCTTCCACCGCCTCCCAACTTGGCCCGAACTCGCCGCCATCCCCGAGGAAAAACTTCGCGCGTGCCAGCTCGGTTTCCGCGCCCGCTTCATCCACGACACAGCGCAATTCCTGGCGAAAAATCCCGGCTGGCTCGACGTAACCGAGCATCTTCCCTACGCCGACGCCAGGGCCCGGCTGATCGAGCTGCCCGGCGTCGGCGAAAAAGTCGCCGACTGCGTGTTGCTTTTTGGCGCGGGAAAGCTCGAAGCTTTTCCCGTCGACACCTGGATTCTCAAAGCCCTCGCCCGCCGCTACCGGCTCGACGGCTGGAAACCCGCGCAGGTGGCCCAATTCGGCCGCGCGCATTTCGGCCCCCTCGCCGGTTATGCCCAGCAGTTTTTATTTTCTTGGGAGAGGAAGCACGGCCGCGAATGAGCGACCAGGCAAGAAGGAGTTTTGATCACGTTGCTCCTAGTTTTCGGTAGAACACTGTCGTGCTGCAAAAGCCGCCTTGCGGAAATAGAGCGTAGTCAGGGATATCTCCGACCCGCACCCAACCGAGACTGGCGTACAGGCGCTCGGCATCGCCGCCGGTGACGGTGTCGAGCACGAGCAGGGTCTTGTTGCATTCGCGCGCTGTGGTTTCGGCGGCGCGCATCAACGCAGCGCCCAGCCCTTGGCGACGGGCGCGGCGATGCACGAGCATCTTCGCCAAATCGGCACGGTGCGGCTGGTTCTCCGGCAGATCGAAGATCAATTGCACCGTGCCACAGATGCCCGCCGCATCCTCGGCGACCAGCAATGCGCGTTTGCCTGCCGCGACATCCTGGGCCACATGCTGCCAGAAAACCACGGCGCGATCACGCGTCAGCGGCAGCATGAAGCTCACCGACGCACCGCCTGCGACACAGTCGAGCAGGACGTCGGCCAGTCCGTTAAGCTGCACCTCGTCAACCGAGGACAAGAGACGCAGCGACCAGGTGGGAGTTTTCATCGTTTCGCGTGGGGTTCCGCCGCGATCACCACCGCATAGCGCGCAGCTTTTTTTGTGGGGTTGTGAAACAGGGTCGGACAGTCGAGTTGCATCGCCAAACAATCGCCGGCCCGCAGCCGGTGGCGCTCGGCACCCAGCGTGATATCGATCGCTCCTTCGAGCATCCACACCTGCTGGTGGATGCGCTGGTCGCGCCCGCCGTTTTCAAATGCCACGCGTCCCCCGGCCGGGAAACGCACCTCGACGATCCGCATCGGCTGCGGCACGCCCGGGGGCGAGACATTCCGCCGCACATAGCCCGAAGCCGGGTCCTTCCACTGCGGCTGCTCCTCCCGCCGGGACACCGGGCCGCTCTGGGCTGGCGCCTCGGCGGCCGGCGGATCGAACAGCGCGGCCAGCGTCACGCCCAGGCCGTTTGCAAGTTTCACCAGCACAGCGGCGGTGGGACTGCTTTCCCCGCGCTCGATCAGCGAGATCATCGAGCGGCTCACCCCGCATTTGCTCGCCAGAGCGTCGAGCGACAGGCCGTGCGCCGCCCGCAATTCGGCCACGCGTCCGGCAATGCGCCGGTTCAGACTGGAGGCATTATCCGTCATATTGGATTATAAATCCAATATATTAGAATAGCGTCAAGGCTGGGTTTTCTAGAATGCCGCCAATTCGAGCAGACCGCACACCGGGTCGTCTGTAAACAGGCTCTCCTGCATTTCAAGCACTCTGCCCGCTGAATCAGCGTCCATTAGCGCCGATTAGCGGTTAAATCTTCCGGCTTTCCTCGAGGCGCGCCGTTGCTTATTCGTTTCGCCATGGACGAAACCCGGCTCGACAAATGGCTCTGGAGCGTGCGCGTGTTCAAAACGCGGCCCGAAGCCTCGGCGGCTTGCCGGGCGGGCAAGGTGCTCGTCGGCGAACTCGAAGCGAAGCCCGGTCGTATTGCCCACATCGGCGAAACCGTCTCGGCAAAAGTCGGCCTGATTCACCGCACCCTGAAAGTCCTCGGCGTGCCCCGCTCCCGCGTCAGCGCGAAGCAACTGCCTGAATTTGTGGAGGATCTTACGCCGGCGGCCGAATATGAGCAGGCGAAGCAAGCCCAGCTCGAACACCTGCTCGCCCGCGAGCGCGGAAAAGGCCGGCCCACCAAGAAGGACCGCCGGGATATGGAACATCTTTTTTACCGCGAGTGACATTCGAATCGATAATCCTGTTGATTAGAAAAAGCTCTATCTCAGGAGAGGCCTAATGCGCCTTCAGCAAAGGCGAAAATGGCCGATATGAAAGGGGATGGTGACACCGCTCTCGGCCACGCAAACCCTACAACTTGCCCGAGCCGCGCTGAAAACCGGTCACGGGGCGGGTCTGCCTGAGCTGTTGAAATTGATCGAGACCCTTTCGGCCAACATCGGAGAAACCAGCATCAGCGATATCGCCGAGCTCATCGAAAAGGATCCGGCCGTGCTCTGCCGCCTCCTCTGCGTCGCCAACACCATCGTGCACAATCCCAATGTCGCGCCGATGACGTCCATTCCCCACGCCATCCATCAGCTCGGGTTCAAGCGGGTGCGCAACCTCGCCGTTTCGCTCATGCTGATCGAGAACACCAGCGGCTCCGGCAACCCGCCGGAGCAACGCGAGGCCACCGCCAAGGCGCTGTGCTCCGGACTCCTGGCGCACGGTTGCGCGCACAATCTTGGTTCCGTTGACCCCGAGCTCGCCTTCGCCTGTGCCGCCCTGCGGCAGTTTGGCCACATCGTCCTGCCGGTGGTTTCCCTGGAGCATTACCGCGAGGTTCCCGTGCTCATGAAAACCAAGTCCGAGGACCTAGCCTACACGGAATTGTTCGGCCTCACTCCGCTGGAATTGAGCCGGCAACTCCTCGGTGCTGCGAAATTGCCCGCCGAAGTCCTGGAGTCGCTCAATGAGTGCAACCCCGAACTGATGAGCGCCACCATGGTGTCCACCTACTCGGCCCGCATCGTGGGCGTGGCCGATTTCAGTTGCCGGCTGGCCAGTCTGGCCATGGACGGCGGTAACAATGCCTCGCGATTCGACACGCTCTCCGTGGAACTGGCGCAGAGTTTCGAATCATTGCTGCCCGGCGTCGGCTCATCCCTCGAATCCATTTTGCAGCACACAGAGGAGCGCCTCGGCGCCTACACCCGCAGCGAAAATTCGGCAACCACTCCGCCGATGCCCACATCCAGTCTGCTGCGGATCAAAGCCCGCGTGCTGCACAAAAATCCGGGAGCCCTCAAAGCGGCCCCGGCCCCGGCGAATGCCGCCCATGCTGTCGCTGCGTCGAAGAACAGCACCGTCACCACACCGAGCATCCCTGTGCCAAAGGCTGCGGCCACCACCGCCACCGTACCGCCCATGCCGGTCGCAGGCGAAAGGCCCGCCGCCACCGTCTGGCCGGAACAACTCACCCAGACCAATGCGTTCGAAACCCAGGCCGCCACGCCGCCACCGGCGGTCGATCGCTGGAGCGCCACACTCACGTTTGTGCGCGATAGTTTCGGCGCCCAAGAGGCCTGGGTGTTCGGCGCCGCGTCCGGCGGGGCCAGCTTTTCCCTGCTGCAGGGAGTCGGAGCCAGTTGGCAGGATTTCCGCACCCGCGCCGCGATCCGGGCGGACGAACGCACCGTTTTCGGCATCTGTCTGGCCCGGCGGGAAAACGTGGTCATCCACAGCACCACCGAGCCGACGCTGGCACCCTATCTGCCCGTCTGGTACCGCGAAACCAAGGGCGCACCCGGGGCGTTTATTCTCATGCCGTTGTTTAGCGAAGGCCGCACGCATGGCCTGGTGCTGATCGGCTGGAGCCTGCCGCAACGCATCACCGTCAGCGTCGTGCAGACCGAGCTCGCCCGCCAGTTGTTCGCCAGCGCCTCACAGGCTCCCTCACGCGCGGCGTAGGAAGAACAAGGCATTTCAATTGTAGCCCCCTCAGCGCGTGAGCTTGCGGCACTTGATCCGGTGCGGTTGGTCGGCGTCCTTGCCTTTCCGCTTTTTGAAATCCTCGCTAAATTTTCTGTCGGATTTCCCTTTCGGCGGCGATAGATGTTCTGAATGGCCTTGTCCGATGAAGAACTTCTGCGCCAGTACACCAGTGACGGCTCCAATGCCGCATTTGCCGAGTTGGTTGGCAGGTATTTGAGTTTGGTCTATTCGGCGGCGAGACGACAGGTACAATTGTCCGCCCTCGCAGAGGATATTGCGCAATCAGTCTTCATCGATCTTTCGAAAAATGCCGGCAAACTGAAACCCGGTCAACCGCTCGCCGCCTGGCTGTATCTCGTCACCCGCCGCACCGCCGTCGACGTGATTCGCCGCGAATCGCGCCGCCAAATCCGCGAACAATCCGCCTCGGAGATCGCCGCCATGACCTCTTATTCCTCCCCGTGGACGCAGGTCGAACCCCTCTTGGACGAAGCATTGGAAACGTTGTCCGAAGCAGACCGGCAGGCGCTGCTCCTTCGCTATTTTGCCAGCAAGAGTCTGCGTGAAGTCGGCGAAACGCTCGGCACCTCCGAGGATGCCGCGCAAAAACGCATCAGTCGCGCCCTCGAACAACTCCGCACCGTCTTCGCCCGTCGCGGCATCGCCATCACCGCAGCCGGCCTTGCCACCGATCTTTCCGCCCACGTCGTCCTCTCTGTCCCGACCGGACTCGGCGCGACCATTTCAGCGAGCGCCCTCTCGGCAGGCGTCCTCGCCCAAACCGCCCACACGATCACCATGACCACCCTCAACAAAACCCTGGTCGCAACCGCCGTAGTGCTCGTCGCCAGCATCGTTTATGAGGCCCATCTGCTCAGTACCGGGCGCAACCAATTGGTGGAACTGGAACAAGCCATCGCCGCGCAGCAGCTCCAAGCGCAGCAACTGCAAGACGAGCGGGATCGGGCGACGGCATTGCTGGCCAAGGCACGCGAGGAACTTGACGCAGAACGAGCCCTCGCGAACGAACGGGCCGTGGTTGAAGCAGACCTCGAAGCCTGGCTGGAAAGGGTGAACCAACTGAAAACCTACTTGGACAAAAAGCCCGAGAAACGCATCCCGGAGATGAGGTTTCTCACCTCCGGCGATTGGCTGTCGGCCACCTTGTACAACAAACTTCAAACTGAAAACAAAGTGAGGATGGCCTTAGGTGGGCTCAGGCAGATAGCCAAGATGAAACCTGAGATATTTTTTAATCTCACCAAGGCCCTCGATGCATACCGCAAGGACCACGACGGTGCATCACCCACCGATACCACGCTGTTGCGACCCTATCTGCACCCGCTGCTCGACGATGATATTCTCCAGCGCTACGACTGCGTGCCCGAGGCTCTTTCTCCTGTGGACAAAAAAGCCGCTCCAGATGCCGGCACTCGCTACGTGTTGTTGGAAAAACCTCCGGTGGACGAAGACTACGACAGCCGGTACAAGTATTCGGAACAAAGCATGGGTTTCCAACTAGTCAGCAAGCTGGGAGACCAAATCAATGAAGCCACCAAGGCATTCATGCAGGCGAATGCCGGTCAAGCCCCGACCGAACTCGAGCAATTGCGACCTTTTTTCACCGGACCGGTCGACGAGACCAGGATCAAAGATTTCTGGGAGGCTCGGCACCAATGACCATACTCAATAAAACGTTGATCGCTTCTGCCGCTGTACTGGCAATCGGCATGGGGGTTCAATGCCACCGGCTTTTGGATCAACAGGCCCAATCTGACTTTCTCGCTTCCCAGTCCGCCGCCTTGAAAATCCAAATCGAGCAGTCCCGCCAGCAGCGGGATCAGACGCTGGCAACCCTCGCAGGCATACAAGCCGATTTGGAGTCAGTGCGCCACCAAACACACCCTGCGACGGGCAACACCGAGTTGGACCTATGGGTGGCAAGGGTGGATCGGCTCAAGCAATGGCTGCGTGCTGCTCCGGAAAAGCGGATTCCGGAGATGCAATATTTGACCACCAATGACTGGTTTTCCGTTACCGTCGACAATCCCTTGGACACCGATGCGAGAATTCGCACTGCCCTCAGTAAGCTGCGTGCAATGGCCAAAGCGAAAATTTCGCAGAACATTATTAACGGACTGAAGAACTATGCCAAAGCCAACCCCGGGGATATCCCCACTGACCCATTGCAACTCCAACCGTATGTGAATCCCCCTCTTTCCGACGATATTCTTCAGCGCTACGAGATAGCACCCGAAGTTCCGGGTAAGAACGACGCAAATGGTGCATTCCGCGACAGATTCAGGACGGAAAACAATGCGAGGATCGTTCTACAGGAAAAGTTTCCGGTCGACGCAGATTATGACACTTGGTCTGCCTTCACCGAAAAAGGCGTCTGGATGGTCATACCGATTAGTGGTGAGCTTGACACCATGGTAAGTACAGCCATGGAAGCCTACTCCAAGGCGAACCCCGGACACAAAGTCACCAGCCCGGAACAATTGCTCCCCTACCTTCCTACGTCAGTCGACCAGACCAAGCTGAAAGAATATTGGGACGTCAGACCCGATTCGCTTTAACCCAAAGACCGCTCTCAACCATCTTAGCGCGTTAGCTTCCGATATTTGATCCGGTGCGGTTGGTCGGCGTCCTTGCCTTTCCGCTTTTTGAAAACCTCGCTAAATTTTCTGTCGGATTTCCATTTCGGCGGCGATAGATGTTCTGAATGGCCTTGTCCGATGAAGAACTTCTGCGCCAGTACGCCAGCGACGGCTCCAATGCCGCATTTGCCGAGTTGGTTGGCAGGTATTTGAGTTTGGTCTATTCGGCCGCAAGACGACAGATGCAAGGGTCCGCCCTGGCAGAGGATATTGCGCAATCGGTCTTCATCGATCTGTCGAAAAATGCCGGCAAACTGAAACCCGGGCAACCGCTCGCCGCCTGGCTGTATCTCGTCACCCGCCGCACCTCCGTCGACGTGATTCGCCGCGAATCGCGCCGCCAAATCCGCGAACAATCCGCCTCGGAGATCGCCGCCATGACCTCTTATTCCTCCCCGTGGACGCAGATCGAACCCCTCTTGGACGAAGCCATGGAAACGTTGTCCGAAGCAGACCGGCAGGCGCTGCTCCTTCGCTATTTTGCCAGCAAGAGTTTGCGCGAAGTCGGCGAGGCGCTCGGCACCTCCGAGGATGCCGCGCAAAAACGCATCAGCCGCGCCCTCGAACAACTCCGCACCGTCTTCGCCCGTCGCGGCATCGCCGTCACCGCGGCCGGCCTTGCCACCGATCTTTCCGCCCACGTCGTCCTCTCGGTCCCGACCGGGCTCGGCGCGACCATTTCAGCGAGCGCCCTCTCGACGGGCGTCCTGGCCCAAACCGCCACCACAATCACCATGACCGCCCTCAACAAAACCCTTATCGTCGCCTCTCTCGTGCTGGCCGCCAGCTTGGTTTATGAAACGAATCTCCTCGGTGCGGAGCGCAGCGAAGTGCGAGGCTTGGAACAGAAGATCGCGGGGCAGCAACACGAAGCGCGACAACTCATGGAAGAGCGGGACAACGCGGCTGCTTCACTGGCAAAGAAACACAAGGATCTGGAAACGGAGCAGAATAGCGCAAACAAAGCCGACGCGACTGACTCTGCTTTGGAAGCATGGCTTAGCCGCGTGACCCGGCTGAAGGAATGTCTTGCCCAAATGCCGGAGAAAATCATTCCCGAAATGCGGTTTCTCACGCCCAACGACTGGCTCACCGTTACCTTAAACAACCAACTGCAAACGGAAGCGCAGGTGCGGCTGGCACTGACTAATCTGCGACGCATGGCCAAAACCAAACCTGAGATTTTCCAAAATCTACCGGAGGCCATGAAGTCATACGGCGAAAATCACGACGGTCGTTCACCCACCGAAGTCGCACAATTACGTCCGTATCTCAACCCGCTGCTCGATGATGACATCCTGCAGCGCTACGAATTTATTCCTGTATCGGCTTCATTCTGGCCCGAGATGCCGGCCACAAAAGGTCAAATCGTGCTACATGAAAAAGTCGCAGTAGATGACGACTATGATGTTTTAGCCGAATTCGCAGCCGGGGGTGTAAACTTCCAAATTGTTAGCAATAACCTCGGCAAAACGGTTAGCGAAGCCACTGCAGCCTTCACGAAAGATCATAACGGACAGGAGCCAACCGCCGCAGGGCAAGTACTGCCATACGTGACGGGGCCTATCGATGAGGTGAAATTTAAGGAATTCTGGGAGGCGCATAACAGACAATGACCGCGCTCACCAAAACACTGGTCGTTACCTGTCTTCTATTGGCATCTGGCGCAGCTTTTCAATTTTACCTGGTTTACCGTCAGCGTGTACGGTCGCACGAGTTGATGCAAAAAACTGCAGCCTTGGATGTTAAAATCGGGCAAACTCGCGACCAGCGAGATCGAACTCTTTCGGTCCTCTCTTCCCTTAAAACGATAACGGAGCCAGCCCAGCTTCAGTCAGGAAAAAATACAGCCGAAAATTCTGAATTGGGCAAGTGGCTTGGCCGTGTGAGTCATCTGGAACAAGCACTAAAGGAAGCTCCGGGCAGAGGTATTCCCGAGATGAAGTACTTGAATTCTAACGACTGGCTTTCAGTCACCATGGACAATGCATTGGATACCGACGCGAAAATTCGTGCGGCCCTGAGTAAACTGCGCGCACTCGCCAAGGCCAAACCTCAGGTCGGAACCAACCTATCGAACGCCTTACAGACCTATCGTAAAGCGAACAACGGACTCCTTCCAGTCGATCCAGCCCAGCTCCGGCCATACCTTAATCCGCAACTCTCTGACGACTTGCTTCGCCGGTATGAACCCGCTCCGGAAATTCCAGGTGAAAATGACGCCAACGGGCTCATCCGCGACGGCATGCGATTTCTGGGATCGGGGCGGGTCGTACTTCAGGAAAAGGCACCGGTCGACGAAGACTATGATACGTGGGTCGGTTTTCTTGAAAACGGTGGCAGTGCCTCATTGGGGGTCAGCAAACTTGGCAAGACAGTAAACCAGGCCATGAAGGCGTTCTCCCGAGCGAACAACGGACAAGCCGCTTCAACTCCGGAACAATTGCTTCCCTACCTGCCAACGTCCGTCGAACCGACAAGAGTGAAAGAATATTGGGCGGTCAGACCCGGTACATACTAATCCCAAGAGCCGCTCTCAACCAACTCACCGCGTCAGCTTGCGGTACTTGATCCGGTGCGGTTGGTCGGCGTCCTTGCCTTTGCGCTTTTTGAAATCCTCGAGGTAGGAGGAATAATTTCCGGCGAACCAATGCACATAGCTGTCGCCTTCGAACGCCATGATATGCGTTGCCACGCGATCGAGAAACCAGCGGTCGTGCGAAATGATCACCGCGCAACCCGCAAAATTCTCCAAGGATTCCTCCAACGCGCGGATTGAGTTTACATCGAGATCGTTGGTCGGCTCGTCGAGCAGGAGCAGGTTCGCGCCGCTCTTCAGCACGCGCGCGAGCAGCACGCGGTTGCGCTCGCCACCGGAGAGAATGCCGACCTTTTTCTGCTGGTCGGCCCCGGTGAAGCCAAACTGCGCGCAATAGGCGCGACTGTTCACGGATCGCGTGCCGAGCGTGAGAATTTCCTGCCCGTCGCTGATCACATCCCAGATCGTCTTGTTGCCCTCCAGCGAATCACGCGACTGCTCGACGTAGGCGGTCTTCACCGTCTCGCCGATCCGGAACGCACCGGCATCGGGTTTCTCCAGGGAAGTGATGAGCTTGAAGAGCGTGGTCTTGCCCGCGCCGTTGGGGCCGATGATGCCCACGATGCCGCCGGGCGGCAGCGAGAAATTGAGGTTTTCGTAGAGCAGATTGCCGCCGTATGCCTTGGCCACGCCCTGCGCCTCGACCACCAACGTGCCCAGGCGCGGCCCGGGCGGAATGATGATTTCGAACAGTTTTTCCTGCTCGGCCACGTCGGCCTTGAGCATCTGCTCATAGGCACTGATGCGCGCCTGGCCCTTGGACTGCCGGGCCTTGGCCGACTGCCTGATCCACGCGAGTTCGCGGGCCATCGCCTTCTGCCGCTTGCTCTCCGTGCGCTCCGCCACCACTGCCACGGCCTGCTTCTGCTCGAGCCAGGAGGAATAGTTTCCCTTCCACGGAATGCCCGATCCGTGATCCAGCTCCAAAATCCAACCCGCCACATTGTCCAGGAAGTAACGATCATGCGTGACGGCGATGACGGTGCCCTCGTAACGCGAGAGATGCTGTTCGAGCCAGTTCACGCTGTCGGCGTCGAGATGATTGGTCGGCTCATCGAGCAGCAGAATAGAAGGTTTTTGCAGGAGCAACCGGGCCAGCGCCACGCGGCGGCGCTCTCCGCCGGAAAGATGATCGACAATGGAATCGCCCAGCGGACAACGGAGCGCGTCCATCGCCTGCTCCACCATCGGCGCCACATCCCACGCGCCGAGGTGGTCGATCTTTTCCTGCAACTCACCCTGGCGCTGGCTAATGGCATCCTTGGCCTTGTCGTCCGCCGCCTCGGCCAGCTCATCCCAGGTCGCGTCGTAGGCGGCCGTCAGATCGGTGAGATGCTTCACGCCTTCCTCGACACAGGCGCGCACCGTGGCACCGGCGGTGAGCGCGGGTTCCTGCGGCAGAAAACCCACCGGGTAGCCCGGCTCGAAATGCAGGCGCCCATCAATCTCCTTGTCGATGCCGGCGAGGATGCGCATCAGCGAGGATTTGCCCGAGCCGTTGAGGCCGAGCACGCCGATCTTTGCCCCGTAGTAGAACGATAGCGAGATGTCGTTGAGGATCACCTTGCGCTCGATTTTCTTCGAGACGCCGATCATTGAGAAAATTATCTTAGGAGCTTCAGCCTGGGCCATGGGAGAAATAGTTAAAAGTTAAGGGTTGAGAGTTGAGGGACTCCAAGGCCAGAGACAAGGCTGTAGGGCCGTCGCTTGCCGACGCGCCGGCTTATGCCTTGCCCGAAGGCACGGCCACAAGGGCCGGCCCTACAATTCTTCTTTCGGCATCCCCACCCTATCGAAATCCGAGCCCCGTCACACCTCATACAGCTGCAGCGGCACGGGGTCGATGATCTTGGCTTTGGGGAGTTGCTCGGCGAGTTGGGCTTCGAACCAGCCGCGCGCATCGGGGTCGCCGTGCGTGAGGATGACGCACCGCGCTTTGGTCTGCACGGCAAACTCCAAGAGTTCCCCACGCTCTGCGTGGCCGCTCAGCTCGAAGCGGTCCACCCGGGCCTTGACCTTGCTCTTCACGTCGAGGGCGGAAAACAGGAAACTGGAACCGGGCTTGGCCGCCAGCAGCTTGCCGCCGGGAGTATCGGGATCGCAGTAGCCGACAAATCCGATCGTGTTGCGCGCGTGACCGAGCAGACCCGACGCCAGCGCATAACTCGGCGTGCGCTCGACCAGCATGCCGGAGCTGACGATGTAGAGGCCTTTCTGCGCCGGCTCCTGGCCGGGAATGATTTTCGGCGGCAGCTTTCGCAGTTTCAGATCCTTCAAAATCTTGACGTCGAATTGCACGTCCTTGGTTTTGCGCGAGACCTCGTGAAACAGTTCGGAAAGCCCGATGCCGAGTCCGCCCGCGTAGATCGGGCACTCGATCAGCCGCCCGAAACGCCGCGCATCATGAAACACCGAGAGCAGTTCCTGCATGCGTCCGAGCGCAAACACCGGCAGCAGGAATGAGCCGCCGTTGGCGATCGTGTCGTTGATCAAATCGATGAGCCGGGCAATCTCGTGCACCCGCTCCTTGCCGTAGGCCCGCTCCGTCATCCCGCGGGTCGTCTCGATGATCAGCGTGTCGAAATGTCCGATGGGGAAATGCGCGCCCTTCAACGTGCGCTGATGCTCGAAGAGCACGTCGCCGGTGAGAAAAATCTTGCGCACCCCGTGATGGATTTCCACGGCGGTGGCGCCGGCGACATGGCCGGAGGGATGGAACATGAGCTCGATCTCGCCTTTCCTGCCCTTGATTTTTTTGACCTTCTTGAACGGCAGGCCCACGAACCGGCTCACAAGGCCCTCGATGTCCTTGTGCGTGAAGAGCGGATAGCCGGGAATATTGTCCTCCTCCTTCTGCTTCTGCATCACGTTGGCGGAATTGTGCAGCATCTTCTCGATGAGCATGCGGCTGGACTGGGTGAGCAGCACCGGGGTCTTCGGATGCTGTCGCATCACGACCGGCAATCCGCCGATGTGGTCCAGGTGACAATGCGTGATGATGATGAGGTCGAGCTCGACGCCACGCAATTGTTTGAGATCAGGCAAGGCGCCGAGACCGGGCGTCTTGGGGTTCAAGCCGCAATCGACCAGAATCTTCAGATCGCCGATCTGCAAAAAGAGTGAGTTGGCGCCGATACCGCCCTGCCGGTTGAGATCGATGAGTTTCATTGTTTGGAAACGCCATGCAGAGGCCGCAGACACGCGCAAGCAAGCCCCGGTTTATCAACCGAGCCCGGCTTCCGGCTCGACTCGTCCGGCCAGACCCGTTGAATCCGCCCCATCATCCCTACTCCTATGAAAAAATATCTGGTCGAGTTTATCGGCACGTTCTTCCTCGTTTTCACCGTTGGCATGACGGTGATCGCTCCCGGCGCGGGGGCGATGGCCCCGCTCGCCATCGGCAGCATTCTGGCCGTCATGATCTTTGCCGGCGGGCATGTTTCCGGCGGACACTTCAATCCCGCCGTCACCCTCGGTGTCTGGTTGCGCGGCAAATGCGATACCGCCGATGTGGTCCCCTATTTTGCCGCCCAAGGCGCGGCCGCACTCGTCGCTTCCCTGCTGGTCAAGACGCTCAAGACCGGTCTCGTGGCGAAGGCCGCCGCGCTCGCCCCGGCCATGGTGCCCGAAGTCATGCCCGCCCTGCTGGCCGAGTTCGTTTTCACTTTTGCTCTTGTCTGGGTGGTGCTCAACACCGCCACCGCCAAGGGCACCAGCGGCAATTCCTTCTATGGTCTCGCCATCGGCTTCACGGTGCTCGCGGGGGCTTATGCGGTGGGTGGCGTCTCGGGCGGGGCCTTCAATCCGGCGGTCGCCATCGGCCTTTGCACGATGGGAGCGGTTGCCTGGGGCAGCATCTGGATTTATCTGGTGGCGAATCTCGCCGGGGGTGCCGTCGCCGCCCTCACCTACAAGGTCGTCAACGGCAACGACTGAGGTCAGCGCCGCGCCCCCCCCGCCGTTGGAGTGCGATGGTCTTCCCGGGCCGCTATTTCGTCGCAGCCGGTTTGCCGGGTTTTTTCGGGCCGAACATCGGAGCAAGGACGCCGGCCACCATCTGTTCCGGGGTTTTCGTGGTGAAGCCGGCGTGAAAAATCCGTCCATGCCCGATTTGTTTTTCGGTCCGCACATCGCGCACCGTCACATCAAGCTGGCTCAGGTAGGAGTGAAAATCCCAACTCCACTGGCTTTCATAAAGAACGATCAACTGGTTGTCGTCGGGCATCATGGTGCGCACCCCGGCGGAGGCGTCGTAGCCGAGCCGCTTGAGCTCATTCGCGATCAACTCGTCGAGGTGGCTGCTGTCGTTCTGCGAACTCTGGACGTAGATGCGCTTAAACGTCCGAAGATCGGCCGGGACATCAAACGCCGTTTCGATGGAGGAACAACCGACGAGGCCGAGCAGGATGAGCATCAAGAGAACGGTGATTTTCATTGGTGGCTGAACCTCACCAAAAATATCGCTCCGGGCAAGTTAAGGTTTGGGGAAGTGCTTCGATCCTGAAACCCGGCTGAAGGGTTGTCTTTCGCCACGGTGTTATGCTATAGGTTAAACCTGACTTAGCATGATCAATCAAAATAAATTATTCTCAATTCCCGGCGGGATTGCCCTGCTCGCCTGCCTGCTGGCTGGCTGCACCAATGTCCCGGCTTCCGCTGATCAAGCAGACCGGCAAAAAGCCTCCGTCAGCGCGGTCAAGGCACTGCTTCCTGATTTGCAGGTCGGCATGACGGCTGAACTCATCCGCCAACAACTGGGCGACCCGGCCGAAATCAGACCGATGGAATCGACCGTGGGAAAGGCCGAGGTCTGGGTCTATAACATCGAGCGGGTCGTGGACACCACCCAGGTCGTTACCGGAACAGTGAACATCCCGGCATTTGCCCTGAACACAACCGGCGCCTTGAATTACATTCCCGAACCGGTTTATTCCATGGCGGACAAAAAAGCGGATATCACACTGTCCCTGCTGTTAATCGACGGAAAACTGGTTGCCCAGAACTCGGTCGCGCGGGAACATCTGGAATACAAATAGCGCCCATCGCATCCGGTTCAGCGCCACCCGCCGGCGCGAATTTTTTGTAACCGGCTCGAAGACGGACAATGTGTTTTGTCGAAAATATATTGTTTGGCGAAACGAGCCGGAACGCCCAGCGTGGGATCTGCCCCTCCCTTCCACCCTTGCCTGTTCATGACTCAATTAATCCGGTCCTTTAAACCGATGGCCGCCACTCTCACCGCGTCGCTCGCTCTTGCCTCCTCCGCCCTGGCGCAGCCTTCCTTCAAAACCCCCGTCAGTTTTGAGGTGGCCGACCAGCGTGCCACCGAAGTGCTGGCCAGGCTTTCCACCGCGGAGAAGCTCCAACTGATCAGTGGCGACAAAAGCTTTTATATCAAAGGCTATCCCCAATACGGCATGCCCGAGCTTTTCCTTTCGGATGCCACCGGCGGCGTCAACATCCGCCGCAACCTCAGCAACGCCCTCGAGAAATCCACCGCGTTCCCCAATCCGCTCGCCCTGGCCGCAACGTGGAATCCCGATCTCGCCTATCATTACGCCCGCAGCATCGGCGAGGAGTGCCGCGCGGGGGGCATCGCGGTGCTGCTCGGCCCGGGCATGAACCTCTACCGTCACGCGCAGTACGGCAGAAACTTCGAGTATTTTGGCGAAGATCCCTTTCTGGCCGCCCGCATGATCGGCAGCTACGTCCCGGGCGTGCTCGACACCGGCACCATCCCCACGCTCAAACATTTCATCGGCAACGAAACCGACCACTACCGCCGCACCTCCAACTCCCTCATCGACGAGCGCACGCTCCACGAAATCTATCTCCCCGCGTTTAAAGCCGGCATCGACGCCGGGGCCATGGCCGTGATGACCGCCTACAACCAACTCAACGGCGAATGGGTCGGCCAGAGCCGCCACGTCATCACCGATCTTCTGCGGGGAGAACTGGGCTACAAATGGCTCGTCATGACCGACTGGTGGTCCGTGTGGGACGCCGAGAAAATCACCAAGTCCGGCCAGGATCTCGAAATGCCCGGGGATAAATTCATCAAAAACGACGCCGAGCGCCTGCTGCTCGCCGGAAAAATCAGCCTCGCCGACATCGACCGCATGGCGAAAAGCATCATTCGCACCTGCATCGCCATGGGGCTCTACGACCGTCCGGTGCGCGACGACTATTTCCTCAGCAAATTCCCCGAGCACGTGCAGGTCGCGTTGCAGACCGCCCGGGAAGGCATCGTGCTGCTCAAAAACAACGGCGTCCTCCCCGTGCGCAAGGACGCGGGCAAGAAGATCCTCCTCACCGGGCTTTTTGTGGAAAATCTGCCGCGCGGCCTCGGTGCGGCCGAAGTCCTGGGCTACAACAGCATTCCGCTTCTCCAAGCCCTTACCGACACCTACGGCGCCGCATTAACCTACGTCAAGGACCCCACGGACGAGCAGTTGAAAGCCGCCGACCTCGTGTTCGTCAGCACCGGCACCCAGGACAGCGAAGGCTGGGACCGCCCCTTCGAACTGCCGACCACCGAAGAGCAACGGATCGCCCGCACTGTGGCGCTCAACCCGCGCACCGTCGTCATCATGAACACCGGCAGCGGCACCCGCCTCACCGCGTGGAACGACCAGGCTGCGGCCATTGTTTACGCCTGGTATCCCGGCCAGATTGGCAACCGCGCCCTCGCCGAGATTCTCAGCGGCGAGACCAACCCCTCCGGCAAACTGCCCATCACCATCGAAAAACGCTTCGAAGATTCACCCGGCTACGGCTATCTGCCCCCGGGCGAAAAACTCTACAGCGGTTGGGATGAGGACAACAACATGGCCCACCCGGTCTATAACGTCGATTACAAGGAGGGCGTGTTCGTCGGCTACCGCTGGTACGAGTCGAAAAAAATCACGCCGCTCTACGCCTTCGGCCACGGACTTTCCTACACCACCTTCGAATACAGCGACCTCAGGATCACGCCCAGTTTTCTCACTCCTGACACCCGCATCAGCGTCGAATTCACCATCACCAACACCGGCAAGGTCGCCGGGGCGGAAACGGCGCAACTTTATGTCCGCGACACCCAGTCCGCCGTGGCCCGGCCCGAAAAAGAGCTGAAAGGATTCAGCAAACTCACGCTCCAGCCCGGCGAACACCGCATCGTCCGCATCCGGCTCACGAGCAAAGTTTTTGCCTACTGGGATGTCGTCACCCACGGTTGGAAAGCCGAGCCGCACGACTACACCATCTTGGTCGGCAGCGCCTCCAACGCCATCAAACTCGAGGGCAAAGTCAGCCTGCAGCCGTAAGCCCGGGCTTGGTTCGCCGCGGATCATTATTCTCGCAGCATCGTTTGGATTGGTGAGGACAATTTGCTTCAAGCATACGGAGACGCTTCCCATCCTATTCCCGGAAGCTTGCTCCGGGAATTAATTCGGATTAACTCCCGCCCATGCTGCCGCTCTATGACGCCCATCAGCATTTTCAGTTCGACGAGCTCGCCCACCATCGCGCCGCCATCGCCGCCACCTTGCGCGCCATCGGCTTGAAGCGCGCCGTGGTGAACGGCTCCTGCGAGCAGGACTGGCCGGTGGTCACCACCCTCGCCGGAGAGCACGACTGGATTCTGCCGAGCTACGGTCTGCACCCTTGGGATTGCGGCAATCGTTCACCGGACTGGCAGACCGCCCTGCGCGCCGAGCTTGAGGCCCATCCAGAAGCCCACGTCGGCGAAATCGGCCTCGACCGCTGGATGATCGACGGTGTGAAACCGGACGACCCCCGTCTCGCCGGTCTGCGCGTCGCCCCCATCGAGGAACAACGCGAGGCGTTCACCTGGCAACTCACCCTGGCCGCCGAACTGAATCGCGCCGCATCGATCCATTGCCTGCAAGCTTTCGGCCCGTTGCTCGAAGACCTGACCCGCACCCGCCGCCCCGCCCGCGGATTTCTGCTTCATGCCTACAGCGGTCCGGCGGAAATGATCGGGCCGTTTGCCGATCTTGGCGCCTATTTTTCCTTCAATGGCAATTTTTTGAAACAGAGAAGCGGTTCGCGTTCTCCGGGCGGCTATTCCCGGCTCGCGGATTGGAAACTCATTCCCGCCGACCGCCTGCTGGTCGAGACCGACGCCCCGGCCATGCCGCTGCCCAAGGAATGGACGGTGCATCTCCTGCCGGCCGGTCCCCACGGCGAGAAACTCAACCATCCCGCCAACCTGGAAGTGGCCTATGCCGCGCTCGCCTCGCTGCGCGGGATGCCCATCGTGCCCCTCGTCTCCCAGGTCGAAAAAAATTTCCAACGGCTGTTTGGGAACCACTCAAAATCGTAGGGCCGGCCCTTGCGGCCGTGCCGCTCCATGGGAGGGTCCATCCGTCACTTTTTCTCCGCGATCCGCCGCACGATCTCCCCGGCGGCCACGAAACCAAACGCTCCGGTCACAAACACGCCCGTGCCAAAGCCGCTCGCGCAGTCGAGCTTGAGATTCGAACCGGGTTCCGGCTCGGTCGAGCAGGTGCCGTTGGCCCACGGATAAAGCGGTTTCTCATTCGAGAAAACACAGGGCACGCCATAAATATTGCCCTCGCCCTGCGCGAAGCCGTGGTCGCGCCGCAGTTTCTTTCTCACCTGCCGCAACAGTTCGTCGCCCTGTGATTCCCCGAGATCGCCGCACCGGATGCGCGTGGCGTCACGCCGGCCGCCGGCCCCGCCGACCGTCAGCGCCGGCTGATCGCGCCGCACACACTCGGCGATCAGCAGCGCCTTGTTGGACATGCCATCGATGGCATCGACCACCCAGTCGAAGCGTGCTGCCAGCAGAGGCTCCGCGCTCTTGGCCGTGAAAAATTCGCTGTGCGTCGTGACACGGCATCCGGGATTGATGGCCCGCACCCGGTCCGCCAAGGCCGTGACCTTCGGCCGGCCGATGTTGCCGTCGAGCGCCGGCAGTTGCCGGTTCACGTTGGTGAGGCAGACATCGTCGAGGTCGATCAGGGTCAGCGCCCCCACGCCCGAACGGGCCAGCGCCTCCACGACCCAGGAACCCACCCCGCCCACGCCCACCACGCAGACGTGCGCCGCGTGCAACCGCGGCAGTGCCGCCGTGCCGTAAAGCCGGCCGAGTCCGCCAAATCGCTGCAGGTAGTCTTCGTTCATTTCCACAGGGGCGGTCTATGCCCTTCGAACACCCCCGGCGTCAATCCCGCGCCTTCCGCGATCGCGCCGTATCTGCCGACCGACCGTGCGCAATCTGTCCTTTGCTACGCATTTGTTGCCTTTGTCAGATTATTAGCCGCGGGCTTATCGCACACACCGGATCGTGATAAATGTGCCGGATCCCCTCATGGTCATTGGATATCCGCGCCCGGACGCTAACATAAGGCAAGCGATTCGCTCTTTCAAAAACCTCGCAGCCGTCATGAAAAACTACCTCCAGGGAAAACGCGGTGTGGATATTCTCCACGATCCGCTGCTCAACAAAGGCACTGCCTTCACCGCGGCGGAACGCGATGCGCTCGGTCTCCGCGGCCTGGTCCCGCCTCGCATCCACACCCAGACGGAACAGGTCGGGCGCGTCCTGCAGAGTTTCCGGCGCAAGCCGAACGACCTTGAAAAATACATCTACCTCATCGCCCTGCAGGAACGGAACGAGTCGTTGTTCTACCGCGTTCTGAACGACCATCTCAACGAGATGATGCCGATCGTCTACACCCCGACCGTCGGTCTCGCCTGCCAGCGCTGGGGCCACATCTTCCGGCGCTCCCGCGGCCTCTACATCACCTCCGAGGACCGCGGCCGGATTGCCCGGATCCTGCGCAACTGGCCGCACCCGGATGTCCGCATGATCGTCGTGACCGATGGTGAACGCATCCTCGGCCTCGGCGATCTCGGCGCCAACGGCATGGGCATCCCCGTGGGCAAGCTTTCCCTCTACACCGCCTGCGCCGGACTGCATCCGGCTCAGTGCCTGCCCATCATGCTCGACGTCGGCACCAACACCGAATCCCTCCTCGCCGATCCCCTCTACATCGGCACGCCCGTCAAGCGCCTGCGCGGTCAGCCCTACGACGAACTGCTCGATGAATTTGTCACCGCCGTGCAGCAGCAGTTCCCCCAGGCCTGCCTCCAGTTTGAAGACTTCGGCAATGCCAACGCGTTCAAGCTGCTCCACCGTTATCGCGACCGCATCTGCACGTTCAACGACGACATCCAAGGCACGGCGGGAGTCACGCTCGCCGGACTCTATTCCGCGTCACGCCTCACCGGCGTCAAGCTGACCGATATGCGCATTCTGTTTTTCGGCGCCGGCGAAGCGGGCATCGGTATCGGCGATCTGATTGTCGAGGCGCTCAAGACCGAAGGCGTGGCCGAAGCCGCTGCCCGCCGCCAATGCTGGTTCGTTGATTCCAAGGGGCTGGTGGTGCGCAGCCGCACTGATCTCGTGGAACACAAACTCCGGTTCGCCCACGATCATCCTCCGGTTGCCGATCTGCTCACGGTGGTCGAAACCCTCAAGCCGCATGCTCTCGTGGGAGTTTCCGGCACACCGGCCTCGTTCACTCAACCCGTCGTGCAGGCGATGGCCCGGCACCATCCGCGGCCCATCATTTTCGCTCTCTCCAACCCGACCTCCAAATCCGAATGCACGGCGGAGCAGGCGTACACCTGGACGGATGGCCGCGCGATTTTCGCCAGCGGCAGTCCGTTCGCCCCGGTCACTCTCGCCGGACGCACGCATGTCTCCGGCCAGGGCAACAACTCGTACATCTTCCCCGGCGTCGGTCTCGGCGTCATCGCCAGCAAATCGTCGCGGGTCACCGACGAGATGTTCTTCGTCGCCGCCAAGACGCTCGCCTCGCTCGTCACCGAAAACGATCTGGCCATCGGCCGCGTCTATCCCGACCTGACACGCATTCGCGAAGTCTCCGCCGCGATCGCGCTCGCTGTCGCCGTGGTCGCCTTCGACCGCGGTTATGCCCGCCAGCCCCGCCCCGCCAGCCTGGAAAAATTCATCCACGCGCAGATGTACCAACCCGACTACGAAGACTACGTGTGAGTCATAGGGAGGAGCCTGTTCACCGGCGATTGCCTGGACGCCTGCAAGCAGAGGATGGAGCAGCACCAATTGCCCTTCGTTGTCACACCACATCGATGCGCAATGGCAGGGCGCCGAGACGTGACGTCATTTGCTTGGCCTTAGCACGCGTGGACACACCCACTGGCCGTCCTGATTTGACGCAGAGTGACCCGGCAGTCAAAACCCTCCTGCCATACGATGCCTTCCCGCTCCTCCCGTGCGTTTTTGAAAATTTCCTTCCAAGTCACCGCGACTCTCGCCGCCGGTGTCCTTTTGCGATTCGTCGTGGGCCTGCATCCGATCTGGTGGCTTGCGTGGCTCGCCCCGGTCCCTGTGTTACTCCTCGCTTTTCGGTCCAGCGGGCCGGAATCCCGCTGGGTGGTCTTCGTCGCCGCCTTGGTCGGGGTCAGCGTGAACTTTCACTACCGCCGGTCGGTTTTTCCCCTGTCGACCGCCGTGTTCGCCACCGGCGTGCAGGCGTTGGTCTGGACCCTCGTCGTGCTGCAGGCCCGTCGCTTGGTCATTCGTTACCAGGCCGCGTGGACCGTCCTCGCGTATCCCGTGCTCTGGGTAGGCGTGGACACGCTGGCGGCGGCTTTTAAGGATTCTGGCAACGAGGGCAGTCTGGCCTATACCCAAATTCCGTGTCTGCCGATCCTGCAGGTCGCGTCGCTCCTCGGCGTCGGCGGACTGCTCTTCCTCGTCACCCTCGTGCCTTCGACGCTCGCCGTGGTGATCGCTTTTGGACGCACGGTGCGGCGGGCCTGGCTGGCCCCTGCGGGGACATGCTTGATTCTCGCCGCTGCAATCGCGTTCGGATTGACGCGATTGCAACATCCGGTGCAAGGACGGGAAACCAAGCTCGGGCTCGTGGCGATTGATGACGCGATCGGACCGAACGCCACCCCGTATTTTATGAAATCCATCTGGGATGAATACGACCGTCACATCGGCTCCCTCAGTGCACAAGGCGCGGAAATCATCGCGCTACCGGAAAAGATCGGGCTGGTGACACCGCCCATCGCTGCGCAATGGCAGCAGCACCTGGGTGAAGTGGCCGCGCGCAATCATGTGTGGCTCGAAGCGGGAGCCGGCATAGACGACGGCGAGAGTCGCGTCAATCGGGCCTGGCTGTTTAACCCGGAAGGAACCCTGACGGCCACTTACGACAAGCAGCATCTCGCTCCGGGAGAGCACGGCTATGTCGCCGGACATGACTCCATGGTCCAGAGCATCCATGGCCGGGTGTATGGCGTGGCGATCTGCAAGGACATGTTTTTCGCCGCCCTCGGGCGGGCTTATGGCGACCGGGAAACCGCCGTGATGCTGGTGCCCGCCTGGAATCCCGGCTGGGAGGACGCCCGGATGGAGGGCTGGAACACACTGCTGCGAGGCGTGGAGAACGGATATGCCGTCGTGCGCGTGGCGCGGGAAGGATTCATGACCGTGAGCGATGCGTACGGTCGAATCGTTGCCGAAACGGAAAGCAAACCGCTTCCCGGAAACGCCCTGCTCGCCAAGGTGCCGGTGACTGACCGGGTGCCGACACTCTATACGCAAATCGGCGACCTCTTCGGCTGGCTGTGTGTCGCGGCCAGCGTGGTTTTGCTTCTGCTCGGCCGCCGCCAGCCCCGTGGAGCTGAAATTATAACATTTGCAACCTGACTCCATTTTTTGATCTTGCTCGAGCTACTCAATGCCGAGGCTACCACCGGCATCAAGCTGACGGAATCAAACGCCATGTTCCCCGCCAGCAGTGTCAGCGGACACTACTTCAATCATCCCGAATCTAAGTATTGCGCTGTAGGCAAACACGCGAAGGACCGAGTCGAGGATTATGCCACACATAAAGCGATCCCTATCGCGGACGCAGAGAAATGTTGGCTCCATATCTCGACTACGAACCCCAGTTGAAGAAGTTTGTCAGCGATAGCCGCCACCTTTCTTATATAACTCTATTGGCTATCGACTCCTATACCTCCGCCCTTGCTTCTTCTCAAGAGGTTGAGCTACCTTAGCGGAATGGTTTGTGACCTTAAAATTGGCGCAGGAGCGTATAACGCTCATGACATTGCATTCTTCGCACGTATGCATCCAGTGACTGTGCGTCGTTGGTTCTTTGGGAGCAACATGGGGCGACCGATAGTTGAGGGACAGGATCGTGAGCGATTCATGACCTTCCTAGATTTCATGCAAGCTGTTGCCGTGAGAAATCTGCGCGTCAAACATCACGTTCACCTCGACACCATTCGCGAAGCAATCACCTATGCCAAGAATGAGTTCGACATGGACCATCCTTTTGCCCGCAAACATGTCACGTACCTTGATGGGCGGAATATTCTAATACAGCCTGCAGAACACACAGCTCCCGTTGGCGCAACGGGCCGTGTTAAGGGCCAGCACGTCATTAAACGGGTATTAGAACAATATCTGGAAGATGTGAGCTTTGATCCCAACTCTGGGCTCGCTACTCGCTATATGGCCTACCAGTTCAAGGATCGCCGTATCGTGATGGATCCGGAAATACACTTCGGCCAGCCGTATGTAGATAACACCGGAATTACGGCTGCGCGTCTTGCTGCTGCCGTTGACGAGGAGGGCAGCAGAGATGCGGCCGCCAGTGCATTTGGCGTCAGTCTAGATGACGTCGAGGCCGCTGCGCGCTACATAGACTCGCTGCAGGCTGCTTGAATGGTGTCACACGATTTCTTTTCGACGAGAACACCGGTGCGCCGTTTGTGAACGTGCTGCGGAGTATCGCTCCGCTGGATAAGAAGCATACAGTGGAGATTGCTCATACCGTCGAGCGCTTCGGCCTCAGTGCCAAAGATCGTGAATGGGTGCCCAAGCTTGAGCAGGAAGATTGGATTGTGATTTCCGAAGACCGAGGGATGCATTCCTCTAGAGGTGACAAACTACCCGTGCTATGCTGGCAATACAATGTAACGCATGTTTTGGTCTTACCCGCCCTTTTGAAAAATGGCGGTCAATTTGAGAAACTCCGTGCACTGCTTGCCATGTGGCCCCGTCTGTTACTGTTACCGAATGAACAACGCGGCAGTCGCTGGAAGCTAAAATATGCGAATCCTGAACGCACCCAATTCAGACTGGATCTGAAGCCGATGGCACCATTCCAAGTACCACTCAAGTAGCTTAAAGCTAATCAAACGTGCGCCGATCCGAAGGGGTCTGACCCGAATGGCGCTAAGTTAAGGGGCCGACACTACTGTCCAAAATAGATTTTAGAGTGGAGCCGCACCGGTGAGCAGGAGCAGTTTGCGGTTGATGAAAAAAGAAACGACTCCCCCACCAGTACGGCCGGTGCTCAGCCAAAGTGCGCCAGCCTGTTTAGCCAAATCTTAAGTTTGATTGACCGGAAGGAATTCGATGCCGCGATCACTCGCACCAAGTCCGAACGCGGGCCCATCCGATGGGGTCTGGCCGTGTTTTGTTGGTTTTGAATTGAGAGATAACGAGCGAGTCGTTGCGTTGGCGTCATGGCTCGCCGACTACGGATCGAATAGTTCCAGCTTAGGGGTGTCAGCAAGCAAGTTCCTACAGGATCGCCGCCGCCACCGCCGCAATCGCCGCCTGCTCGCGCTGCGCCCATTCACCCCGGATCAGGCGATGCGGCAATTGGCGCTGCTCGAGTGCGCCGCGCCAGAGCCGCATGCATTTTTTCCGGTTTTCCTCATCGGGAAAACAGCGCTGCGGATCGGGCATCCACGGCACATCGATATCGAGCAGCAGATATAATGCGTAATTCCTCGCGCGCAATTCCACGCCGCGCCGGATGTCGTCGGGACACGCTCCATAAAGCAGATCGCTCCAGAGCATGGTCGTCAGCGCTTCGGTGTCGCAGATGACGAGCCGGCCGGCCGGCGCTGCCGCCGCATCCTCCCGCCGCCACTGCTCGCGGGCGATGGCCGGAATGTCCGCGAGGGTGATGTCGCCGTGCGCATCCCAGAATTCCCGCGCGTACTCCGTAACCAGCGGTGCGGAGAAATGCGCCGCCAGCCTCGCCGCGAGCGTGGATTTGCCCGTGGATTCCGGCCCGTAGACGGCGATGCGCAACGGCGGTTTCATATCCGATCTTCCCCGAACCTGAATCTCTCCGAACAAGAAATCAATTTGACCGCGGATATCACGGATGAACACGGATTCAGAAACAATTCAGGCAGGAATCCCCAATTAATCCGATTCACCTGCCATGCGACTGCCCGCGAACTCGTGTTTGATTGATCATCCGTGCTCATCTGTGAAATCCGTGGTTTCAACTGCATTTCTTTTGGTTCATCGCCCGCCGCCACTCCCTCCAGCCGGCCAGCGCCATGATCAGGAAAATCGCGTAGAGCACCGCCGTGAAATAAAGCGGTGGCGCCACCCGCAGGCAGGATACGACCGTGACCAAATTGACCACCACCCACACCGGCCAGTTTTCGAGATGCTTGCGCACCTGCAGCACCTGCGCAACCAGGCCGAACGTGGCGACGAAGGCATCACGGTATGGCATGACCGCATCCGTACAGCGCCGCTGATACTCCGCCCAGACCAGAGTCACAACGAGGCCGGAAAGGGCGTACTTCCCCCGCGCCCTCCAGCCGAGCCGGGTCACGGGCAGCTCCGGCGCGTTGCCCCGATGGCGCACCCAATGCCACCAGCCATAGACGAGGCTGCCAAAATAGAATCCTTGCAGCCGGGCATCGGCATAAAACTTCGTCTGCCAAAAGAGCACGCCCTGCACGGTCACGGCGGCCAGCCCGACCGGAAACGCCCACAGGCTGCGCCGGATCATCAGCCACACCCCGACGATGCCCAGCACCAGATTGACCTGATCCAGCGGCGAGGCGGTCGTCAGCCCCGTCCAGATATCCTGCCACACCGCCATCATTGGCCCGACTTCCCGGTCTCGGCCAGAAAAGCCTCCATCACCTCGCGCGTGAGGCTGTGTTTGGCGGCACACCGCGGACACTGCACGTGAATCGTCTCACTCCCGCCAAACAGATCCTGCATGTCCGCCCGCGCCAACGGGGCCAGCGCGCCCAGGATTTTTTGCTGGGTGCAGCCGCAAAACCATTGGTAATGGCGCGACTCGATCCGCGCGAGCGTCTCCTGCCGGGCCAGATCGCCCACGCCGGCGCCTGTGATCTGCCGCAGCCAGTTTTCATCGCAGTCCGGATGCGAGATCAGCAGCGCATATTTGTCCTCGCCCAGATCAAAAAACCGGACGATGCGCTGCTCGCTCTGCACATAAAATGCCTCGGCGGCCCCAAACAGGTCCGTCCCCTCGAAGCTGACCACACTCCGCCGTTTTTCCGCCCCGCGCTTCGGCACCAGCTCGCTGTAGAAGACATTCTGCTCCGCCTCGCGCACATTTTCCGTGAAGACGCGGCCGGTCACCAGGCAATCCTCGTTGTCGCCCGAATAGAACAGATTGACCCGCGGCTGCTGCAGACTGATGGTCCAGGCCAGATGCTCATGGCGCGGCCGCGAGGCGCAATGCAGCGTGAATGCGACCAGGCCCCGCCGGAGGAGCGCCTCGTATTCCGGCTGATGCTTCAGTCCGTGGTCCGACAGATGCAGGTAGTAATCGACGAAGAGCGGGCTGAGGTCCGCCTGCACGAGCATGACATTGCGATGACGGACAAAATCCAGCGTGACCACGGTGCTGCTCAGATGCGGCGCGAAAGAGGAGGACGAATCAGCCATGACCTGTCAGTGTACGCCGTTTCCACCAAAGTCCAGTCCCGGTTCCCAACCATGCGACATCCTTGCCGAACCGATCCGCACCATCCGCTGCCCATAGCCATGCTTTCCGCATCACAGCCGCGACATTTCGAGCCAATCGGTTTTGCCACCGGATGACGCGGGAACATCATCATGACAATTCCTGCTTGGAAGCCGGAGCGGAGCCCGATCGAGACCGCGCTTTGGCGGCCGTTTTCACCCCGGTCAATTTATTCGCAGCCTCTCCCTCACTTATCCTTCGAGATCACGCCCTTGTCCTGGAGTTTCTTAACCTTGGGTCGGATGACAATTGAGCAGTAGCCCTGGTGGGGGTTCTGATTGTAGTAATTCTGGTGGTAGCCCTCTGCGGCGTAGAACTCCTTCAAGGGTGTGATCTCGGTCACAATCTTGTCCTCCCAACGGGCTTGCGCCGCTTTCCTGGCCGCCTCGGCCAGTTTTTGCTGCGTTTCGTTGAGATAGAAAATGGCCGAGCGATACTGCGTGCCGTGATCGGCGCCCTGGCTGTTCAGTGTCGTGGGATCGTGGGCCTCGAAGAAAACCTCCAGCAGCTTGCTGTAGCTGAGCACGGCCGGATCAAACTCAATCCGCGCCACCTCGGCGTGGCCGGTTTCGCCCGTGCACACGTCCTCATAGGTCGGGTTTTTCACATGGCCGCCGGCATAGCCGCTCTCGACCTTTTTCACGCCGGGCAGGCGCTGGAACACCGCCTCGATGCACCAGAAACAGCCGCCGCCCAAGACCGCCGTTTCAGTCGTGCCGGAACTGGCGGGCGCAGCCGCCGGGAGAGAGGAATTGCTCATAAGAAAAACCGCCGCAACCGCGGCGAAGAGGGTGATGATGCGTTTCATGTTAACTGATACGAGCGAGTCGGGCTGAAGGATATTCCCGAGGATGATATTTTAACCACAGAAAACACTAAATAAACGGAAGAATAAATCATGGGGCCCCTGATTACTCGGTTCTTTTTCTTCGTGTTCCGTGTTTTCCGTGGTCAATCAATTCCGTGGGATTCGCCTCCTCACTTTGCCTTCTGGATCAGTTCCACCTCATATCCTTCGGGAGCGTCGATAAAACCGATCAGCGAGCCGCTGCCGGTCTTGGTCGGGCCGTCGCTGAGCGCAAAGCCTTTCTTTTTCAATCCGGCGGCAAAGGCCATGAGGTCGTCCACCTCGAAGGCGAGATGCATCAGGTCGGGCTGCACCTGCACGGGCGTCGCCCCGGGAGGCATCTGGCAGAGTTCGATTTCCTCGTCGCTGTTGGGCGTGGTGAGGAAAACCAACTGGGCCCCGCGCGGCGAGGTGTGCGAACGCGAGACCGTGAGCCCCAGCGCCTGTTCGTAGAACAGCACGCTGCGGGCGATATCATTCACCCGAAGTCGGGTATGGAGTAGCTTTTTGACTGACATGCAGGCCATCCTAGCCTGACCTTGCATAAAGGCAAACGCCATGTCCCTCACTTTCGCCGACATTTCCGCCGCCCACGAGCGCATCCGTCCCTACATCGTCCGCACCCCGCTGCTGACGAACTCCGGCTTTGATATCCACCGCGGCCGCCAGTTGTTTTTCAAATGCGAAACCCTCCAGGAGGCGGGCGCTTTCAAGACCCGCGGCGCTTGCAACGCCGTATTTGCCCTCGACGATACCGCTGCCGCCCGGGGCGTGGCCACCCATTCCTCGGGCAACCACGCCGCCGCGCTCGCCCGCGCCGCGCAGTTGCGGGGCATCCCCGCCCACATCGTCATGCCGATCAACGCACCCAAGTCCAAGGTGCACAACGTCGGCAGTTTTGGCGGCTGGATCAGCTTTTGCGAAGCCAACCTGGCCACCCGCGAGGCGGCCTGCGCCAAGATCATCGCCGAAAAAGGCGCGACCCTCGTCCACCCCTTCGACGATTATCTCGTGATGGCCGGGGCCGGGACGGCCGCCATTGAAATGCTGGAGGACGAGCCCGACCTCGACGCCATTCTGTGTCCGGTCGGCGGGGGTGGCCTCCTGTGCGGCACGGCCGTCGCGGCCAGGCACCTGAAACCCAGCCTGAAAGTTTACGGCGTCGAGCCGGCCCTGGCCGATGATGTCGCCCAATCGCTTCGAGCCGGCCGGCGGATTTCCATCCCCTCTCCCGCCACGATCGCCGACGGCCTGCGCACCAACTGCACCGGCGAAAAGAACTTCCCGATCATCCAGGAACTGGTCGCCGGCATCCTGACCGTTTCCGAAGACGCCATCCGCACCGCGATGCGCCGGCTTAAGGACATCCTGCATCTGGACGTCGAGCCCTCCGCTGCCGTAACCTATGCCGCCATCCTCGAGGACAAACTGCCCTCCACCTTTCGGCGCGTCGGCCTGATTCTCACCGGCGGCAACGTGGATCGCGGTGAGCACGGGTGAGTCGGGGGGTGACGAATTGTCTGAACATTTTGCTCCCCCGCCTCGCGCGCCTTCCCTTCATTTCTTGACCAAAACGCGGCTTTTATTGTCCTCTTTGGCCAGACTCCCGGATCGGTCAGGACAAGAAATGACCGGTCCCTAACAATAAAACAGCACAGGTTTGCCTTTGAAACCAGCCGGGCTTAATCAAGGCTCTCGGTAGATAAGTTTCACATGACTGCCCACCCCCACGCGTTTCTGGTGTTGTTTCTGGCCGTTGCCCTGGCCTTCCCGCTGCTCATGCTCGGCGTCGCCTGGTTGTGGGTGAAGTTTTTCCAGAAGGCCAAACCCGGTCTGATCAAGAACGCCACCTATGAATGCGGACTCGAAGCGACCGGTGATGCGTGGATCCAGTTCAAGGCGCACTATTATCTCTACGCGATTCTGTTCCTGATCTTCGACGTCGAGATTTTGTTCCTTCTCCCCTTCGCCGTCACGTTCACGCAACTGCCAGCCGGAGCGATCTTCGCCATGTTGCTCTTCATTTTTCTTCTGGTCGAAGGCCTGGTCTGGGCCTGGCACCGCGGCCATCTCGAATGGAAATGAGCGACGCACCCTCCAGTCCTTCCGCTCCCGCAGTTGGCGCCGGTGCACCGGGCTACACGCCTTTCCCCGCCGCAGGCAACATCTCCGACGCCGACCGCGAAGATCTTCGCCGTCACGGCGTTTTGATGACGAGTTTCGAAGAGCTCTACAATTGGGGCCGGAGCAATTCCATCTGGCCGCTCCAATTTGGCCTCGCGTGTTGCGCGATCGAAATGATTGCCGCCGCCACCGCCCGCTTCGACATCGCGCGTTTCGGCGCCGAGATTTTCCGTCCCTCGCCCCGCCAGGCCGATCTCATGATCGTCTCCGGCACGGTCACGAAGAAGATGGCCCCGCTGGTCGTCCGCCTCTGGAACCAGATGCCCGAGCCCAAATATTGCATTGCGATGGGCGCGTGCGCGATTTCCGGCGGTCCGTTCAAACAGGGCTACAACGTTCTCAAGGGCATCGATCGTTTCATCCCAGTCGATATTTATATTCCGGGCTGCCCGCCGCGTCCCGAAGCGCTGCTCAACGGCCTGATCCAGCTCCAGCAGAAAATCAAGGGCGAGAAACTCACCGGCCCCGACGCGGCCCGCTTCACCCGCGCCGACAAGCCGAGCGAATTCCCCATCCCCGACTACGGCGCCCACGACCTCGAGCCGACCAAGAACACCACCGTCTGGTCTCCTCCCTCTCCTCCCGCGAAAGTCTAAATGGAAACCGTCGAACAAATCCGCGACCGTCTTCTCGCCCGCTTCCCCGCGGCGAAGATCACGCTCGTGACGAATCCCGGCGCCGCCGCCGAGCATTCACTGTTGTTCGATGCCGCCAGCGCCCGCGAGCTCGCCCTCTTTCTCCGCGACGATTCCGCTCTCGCCCTTGATTACTGCTCGAACGCCACGGGCGTAGACTGGCCCGACAAGGAAATCACGGATGTCGTCAAGACCACCGTACCCGATCCTGCGGGCGGAGCACCAAAGATCATCGAACAAAAATCCACGCGCATGCAGCCCGGCTGTCTCGAGGCCGTCTATCACCTGTACTCGATGGCCAAAAAAAACGGGCCGGTCGTGATCCGTCTCCGCACGGTTAATCGCACTGATCAGGTCACGCTTCCTTCGCTCACACCGGTCTGGCGTTCGTGCGATTTTCAAGAGCGCGAAATCTTCGATCTCTACGGCATTATTTTTGAAGGCCATCCCGATCTCCGCCGCCTGCTGATGTGGGACGAGTTCAAGGATCATCCGATGCGCAAGGATTACGTCGAGCCCGACGACTACGAATGGGAGCCCACCGCTCACGGCACCGTGCTCGAACGCGCCAAAGCTCATCAGCCCGCTGCACCCGCGAAGGAGGCCAAGCCATGAGCATCTCCGATCTCTCCTTTCTGCCGTCAGCCCAAGGCCCGAGCGTTCGCGCTGTGCGCGATCAATTCCATGGCGACCTGCTCGAGGTTTCCATGGGGCCGCAACATCCGTCCACCCACGGCGTTTTCCGCATGGTGGCGACGCTCGACGGTGAACTGATCGTCAAGCTCAAGCCCGTCTTCGGCTATCTCCACCGCAACCACGAGAAGATTGCCGAGAACACGACGTACCTCGGCTCGATGCCCTACACCGACCGGCTCGACTACCTCTGCTCGATGTCCACCAACTGGGCCTACGCGCTCGCCGTGGAAAAACTCGCCGGCCAGTCCGTCCCTGATCGCGCCCAGTATCTGCGCATCATCATGGCGGAGCTGACGCGCCTCGTGAACCACGCGTGCCTCGTCGGTTTCCTCTTCAACGATCTCGGCACCTCGTTCACGCCGCTCCTCTACGCTTTTCGCGAGCGCGAAAAAATCATCGACCTGTTCGAGTCGCTCAGCGGCTCGCGCATGATGTGCAACTACCAGCGCTTCGGCGGCTGCCGCATCGATCCCACTCCCGAGTGGCTCAAGGCCGCCAGCACGCTCGTCGACAATTTTCCGCGCTTCCTCGACGAGTATGAGACCATGCTCACCGGCAATGAGATCATGCTCGCCCGCACGCAAGGCATCGGTCGCCTCGATCCGAAGCACGCCATCAACGCCGGTATCACCGGCCCCGTCCTCCGCGCCTGCGGGGTGGACTACGATGTGCGCAAGGTTGACGGCTATGGTTTCTACCCGCGCTTCAATTTCCGCGTGCCGCTCGGCGCGCACGGCGACACCTATGATCGCTACATGATGCGCATTCTCGAAATGCGCGAGTCGGTGAAAATTCTCCAGCAGGCCTTCAAGGAACTTCCCGAAGGCCCCATCATGGATCCGAAAGCCAAGATCCGCGGCTTCCGCCCAAAAGCCGGTGAAGCCTACGGTCGCCTCGAAGGTCCCAAGGGCGAACTCGGTTTCTATCTCATCAGCGACGGCAGTCCGAATCCGTACCGTTATCGCGTCCGTCCTCCGTCCCTCATCAACCTTACCCTCCTCGAAGAAATGTGTCTCGGCCATACGATCGCCGATTCTGTCGTGATCCTCGGCAGCATCGACATCGTCCTCGGCGAAGTTGACCGCTAAACACCATGCTCGGCTCCGGCATCCTCAAAGGTCTTGCAGTCACTGCGAAAAATTTCGCGGGAAGCTACCACGATCCCAAACGGATGGTCACCGTCGAATATCCCGAGCAGCGCACCGTCCTCCCGGAGAATTACCGCAACTTCCCTTTCCTGGTCAGCGAAAACGCCACCGACGCGATGGGCACGCTGCGGTGCGTCGCCTGCCAGATCTGCGAAAAGGAATGCCCGCCCCAGTGCATCATCATCGAAAAGAGCAAGGACAAGAAACCCGATGCCAGCGGCAAAATGCAGCTCTACCCCGCCGTGTTCGGCATCGACACCTCCGTCTGCATGAGCTGCCAGATCTGCGTCGAGGTCTGCCCGTTCGATGCGATCAAGATGGACCAGGTGTTCGAAATCGCCGCGACCAACCGTTTCGAAGGTCTGTTTCTTGATCGGGAAAAACTCGCCAAACCCAACAGTTACTACCACCAGATCCATCCCACCGAGGCCGCTGAAGTCGACGCCCGGCTCACCGCCGATCGCAACGCTGCGGCCGAAAAAGCAAAGGCAGCAGCCGCAGCCAAAGCCGCTTCGCCTGTGGCCAAGCCACTGGACGAACCTCGTCGTAGCTCTCCGAGCGAAGGCGGGCCCGCCACTCCTGGCCAATGAGCGCCGCACTCGGAACCGAACCTTTTCTCGAACGCGCGCCCCTCGAACTGCGCGACTGGTTCGTTCGCTTGCTGCCCGAGCCGCTGCAATGGCTCACGCACAATCTGATCACGATCGTCGCGATTCTCGCGGTGTTTGGCTTGTTCTTCGCTTTCACCACCGTCGCTGAGAGAAAACTGCTCGGCCGCGTGCAAAACCGCCGCGGTCCCAACCGTGCCGGTCTGCCAAAATTTTCCATCTTCGGTGGCTGGCATATTAAACACAAACTATGGGGCCTCACCCAGCCCTTCGCCGATGCGATCAAGGCGCTGACGAAAGAGGACATCGTTCCCGCGGAAGCCGACAAACTCCTCCACTTTCTCGCCCCCGTCATCGTCGTCGCGTTCTCGCTGATGACGTTCGCCGTACTGCCCTTCGGCCGTCACTACATTCCGGTCGAGCTCGACGTCGCGCTGCTTTATTTCTTCGCCGCCGGTTCCGCCACCGAGCTCGCCATCTTCATGGCCGGCTGGTCGAGCCGGAACAAATACTCGCTCCTCGCCGCCATGCGCGCCCTGGCCCAGCTCATCAGCTATGAGCTGCCGCTGATCCTTTCCGTTGTTCCCGTCGTCCTCGTCACCGGCACGCTCTCCACCCAAAACGTCGTGCTCGCCCAAGGCAGTTGGACATTCGGCTTCCTGCCGCACTGGTTTGTGTTCACACCCTGGGGCTTCGCGGGTTTCGTCATCTTCCTGATCGCGGCGCTGGCCGAGTCCAACCGCTCGCCGTTCGATCTGCCCGAGGCTGAGAGCGAACTCATCGCCGGTCATCTCACCGAATACTCCGGTTTCAAATACGCGCTCTTCTTCATGGCCGAGTATTTCGGTCTCACCGCGCTCAGCGGACTGGGCGTCACGATCTTCCTCGGCGGCTGGCAGGCCCCGTGCGAATTCCTTCAGATCATTCCTTCCTACCTCTGGTTCATGGGAAAACTCGTGTTGATGATCGTCTTTTTCATCTGGGTTCGCGGCACCTTGCTCCGTCTCCGCATCGACCAGCTCACGCGCCTCTCCTGGAAATTCCTCGTGCCACTCGCGCTCATCAATCTCTTCAACGGCGGCTTCTGGGCGCTGACCGCCGATGTGTCGTGGCCCTGGCAGATCGCCCGCTGGGCCGTCTCGATCGTGGTGGTCGTTGTCCCGTTCTTCTTCATGGGCCGTCGACTCTCAGCCGGCTACACCCCGCGCACCTACCGCTACGCGCCATGAGAAACACAAACACACACTCTGGAACTGTAGGAGGGGCTTTATGCCCCGATTCAGAATTTGCGCTGCTCTCGAACGCCCAACATCGCGGCATAAAGCCGCTCCTACAGTCCGGACCTGGCGCAATCAGCGCCGCCTACAAATCGTAATTCGTAAATGTCCCTGCTTCCGCTCATCATCATCATGCTCCTCACGCTCGGCAGCGCAGCCGCCGCGATGATGTTGCGCAACCTGATTCACAGCGCCCTGCTGCTGATTTTAAGCTGGGCCGGAATCGCCGCGTTTTACCTCTGGGCCGGCGCTGAGTTTGTCGCCTTCGCCCAAGTGCTGGTTTACGTGGGTGCCGTCTCTATGGTGGTTCTGTTCGCCGTGTTGCTGACCCGCCGTTCGCGCGTCGATCCCGAGGTACCAGCACCGGCAATGAAGCGTCTTTTTCTGGCCGTGTTTCCCGCCGCTCTCATCGCCGGTCTGCTGATCGGCGCCGTGCTCGGGGCGTTCCCGGAAACCGCCCCCCAGCCGGCACCCGAGCTCAGCGTCAAGACGATCGGCCTGTCCCTCATGGGACCGCAGACCGCCTCGTTGTTGGTCATCGGCATTTTGCTCACGGTCGCACTGCTCGGTGCCATCGTGATCGCCTCGCCCGAAAAACCGGAGAACAAGCCATGAGCCCGCTCGCCCTCTGCCTGATCTTTTCCAGCGCGCTTTTCTGTATCGGCCTCGCCGGCGCCCTCGCGCGCAGCAACGCCATTCTCGTTCTCCTCGGCATCGAGCTCATGCTCAACGCGGCTAACCTGAACTTCATCGCCTTCTGGCGCTACGGCCCGACCCATGCGTCCTCCACCGGTGTGATGTTTGTGATCTTCGCCATCGCCCTCGCCGCTGCCGAAACCGCCGTGGGCCTCGCCCTCGTGATCGCCGTCTACCGCCACCAGAAAAACATCCGGCTGCAAGAGGCGAGCACGCTCAAAGGGTGAAATCACAAATTCCAATGAAACCCCAAAAACAGAAATTCAACTCCAGCGATCCTTCGCTTTTTGGATCTTCTTTGGCGTTTGAGATTTGGTCTTTGCGATTTTCAGAGCAGCACCTGCCAACTTTCTTCCCCACCCTATAATGCCTGCGGAATATCTCTGGCTCATCCCCGCCCTTCCGCTGCTCGCCGCGGGAATTGGGGCATTGACGCCACGCACCGGGCGCAAACTGGCCGCTGGCGCCGCCATCGCAGCGATGGCCGTTTCCTTCGCCCTCTCATGTCTCGCGCTCCTGAACGCAGTGGTGACACTCAACGCTCAGGAATATTACAATTTCAACTGGTTCGATCTCGGCCACGGAGCGATACGGCTCGGCTTCGTCAACGATCCGCTTACGGCTTTCATGTGCGTGATGGTCACCTTCGTCGGTCTGCTGATTTTTATCTTCAGCCTTGGCTACATGAAAGAAGACGCGAACTTCAAGCAGTTCTTCTGCTTTCTGAGTCTCTTCGCCGCCGCGATGCTCGGCCTGCTGGTCGCCAACAGCCTCCTCCTCCTCTTCATCTGTTGGGAACTCGTCGGCCTCGCCTCCTATCTCCTCATCGGCTTCTGGTTTCACAAACCATCTGCCGCCGCCGCCGCCAAAAAAGCCTTCATCACCACACGCATCGGCGACCTCGGGCTGTTGCTCGGCCTGCTCTGGCTTTATCACTCCACCGGCACTTCTCTTTTCTTCGACGGCGGCCATGGCTGCCTGGAACCCGACACCCTCATTTCTTTGGCCCGGCCAACTATGGCCGGCGGGCTCGCACTTTCTACGGCCATCGGCTTGCTCATCTTCTGTGGTGCGGTGGGCAAGTCCGGCCAGTTTCCCCTCCACGTCTGGCTGCCCGACGCCATGGAGGGGCCCACTCCCGTCTCCGCCCTGATCCACGCGGCCACCATGGTGGCCGCGGGTGTGTTTCTCGTCGCTCGTGTTTATCCGCTGATGCTGGTTGATCAGGTGACGGATGCCGCCGGGGCGGCGTTCGCCGACCCAAGACACATCCTGCTCAACGGAATTGAACACATTTACCATCCGTTGCCGCTGCATGCACTCACTGTCGTCGCCTTCATCGGCGCGATCACGGCTCTCATGGGCGCGCTGATCGCCTGCGCCCAAAACGACATCAAGCGTATCCTCGCCTTCTCCACCGTTTCCCAGCTCGGTTACATGATGCTCGCGCTCGGCGTCGGCTCCTGGACCGCGGCCATCTTCCATCTGCTGACCCACGCGTTCTTCAAGGCGCTCCTCTTCCTCGGTGCCGGCTCGGTCATTCATGCCGCGCACCACGAACAGGACATCCGCTCGCTCGGCGGTCTGCGCGGGAAAATGAAAGTCACCTTCGTCACCTTCGCCATCGGCATGATGGCGCTCTCGGGCGTACCGTTCTTCTTCTCCGGTTTCTGGAGCAAGGAGGCGATTCTCCATGCCGCGCACGAGTGGGATGTTTCCCACCTGCCGCTTTACGCCGGCCTCACCGCCGTCGTGCTCACCGCGTTCTATATGACGCGTCTTGTCGCCGAAACTTTCTTTGGAAAGCCACGTTCGTCCAACGCCAGTCACGCGCACGAAAATTCCGCGGTCATGACCGTGCCGCTCGTTATTTTGGCGGCATGTACGATTGCGTTCAGTTTGCTGGCGGCACCTTCGCCTTGGCTGCAACAACAACTCGATCCACACGCGCATGTCGAAGCAGGCGGGCTTGGTCTTATGCTTATTTCCATCGTCCTCGTCGGAGCCGGGCTCGGCACTGGTTGGTGGATCTATGGACGCAAACTCCGGCTCACTGCCGAAGCACGCGATCCGCTCACCGTCATCGTGCCCGGCGTTATGACTGCGCTCGCGAACCGCCTGGGCTTCGACGAACTTTATGCCGCCACCGTCGGTCGGTTGAATGACGCCGTCGCGACACTGGCCGATCTCTTTGACCGCTTCATTCTTGATGGCGCCATCCGGCTTCTCGCCGGGCTCGGTGAAATGACCGGCCTCGTAAACCGCTCGGTCGACGAGGACGGACTCAACGGCGGTTTCGACACCGTCAGCGAAAGCCTGCGCGGCACGGGTCTCCGTTATTCACATGCGCAGACCGGCCGGCCGCAAGGTTACCTGCGCACCATCGCCCTGGCCTTCACCGTCCTCGTGCTGCTCTTCTTGCTGGGAGGTTCCCGATGAATCGGTTCTTAACTGTAGGAGCGGCTTTACGCCGCGATCTTTCCGAAAGCCTTCAGGGATCTGCTATGCCTTCCTTCGCCCCCTTCGCCTCCTTCGCGAGACATTTTTCCGGAGGAGTCTCGCGAAGGGTACAAGGCGAGCAAAGGGAAATGAATCGATCATCGCGGCGTAAAGCAGCTCCTACAGCTTCGGCAAGGAGGCACTCATGAACCACGTGCCGCTACTCACTCTCTTGGTGCTCACCCCGTGGGTCGGCGCGTTTGTGCTCGGCGCGGCCCGGAACCTGGCTCCCACCACCGCGCGTTGGCTCGGACTGCTCTTCAGCCTTTCGACTCTCGCACTGGGCTTTGTCGCCCTCAGCTTATTTTCCCCTGCCAACCCGGGGATGCAGCTCGTGGAGAATCTCCCATGGATCGCCGCGCTCAATGTCCACTATCACCTCGGTCTCGATGGACTGAGCCTTGTGCTCGTGTTGCTCACCGGTCTGATCGCGCCGATGGCCCTGCTGGCCTCGTGGCGGATCGACCGTTCGCCGCGAGTTTTCAACGCGTTTTTCCTCGCCTTGCAAGGCAGCGCCCTCGGCGTGTTTCTCGCGCTTGATTTTGTCCACTGGTTCGTTTTCTGGGAACTGAGTCTCGTGCCGGCGTTCTTCCTGCTGAAAATCTGGGGTGGACCGGGCTCCGCGCGCGCCGCCTACCAGTTCGTGATCTACACCATCGGCGGCAGCGCGTTCATGCTGCTCGGCTTTGCCGCGCTCTACGCCGCCACCGGTTCATTTGATTTCCAAGTGCTCGCCACCATGGCAGCAGACGGCTCGCTCACCACAAAACTCGCCGGCCTCGGACACTTCTGGCCGCAGGCGGTTTTCCTCGGCGTGCTGCTCGGTCTCGCCGTCAAGGTGCCGCTCTATCCTTTCCACACCTGGCTGCCTCCGGCGTATGCCGAAGCACCGACCGGCCTATCGATGTTCCTCACCGGCGTGATGTCGAAGATGGGCCTGTATGGTTTCCTGCGCATCCTCTGGCCGATTTTCCCGGCGCAATTGCACGACGCCGCGACGCCCCTGCTCTGGCTCTCGCTCGGTGGCGTGGTCCTCGGTGCTTTCGCGGCACTGCGCCAGACGGACATGAAGCGGATGGTCGCTTACTCTTCGGTGAACCATCTGAGCTATTGCCTGCTCGCCCTCTTTGCCGTCGCCGCTGGGTCGACCGGGCCCACCGCCGGTATCGCCGCTGTCTCTTCTTTCAACGGCATCGCTCTCCAGATGTTCAACCACGGTCTCTCCGCCGCCGCGCTGTTTTTTTGCGTCGGGGTGTTGGAGGAACGCTCCGGTGGCAAACGCAGCCTCGCCGATTTCGGCGGCGTGCGCACGGCCATGCCGATGTTCGCCGGTTTCTGCGGCATCGCGCTGTTCTCGTCGCTCGGTCTGCCCGGGCTCAACGGCTTCGTCGGCGAGTTCCTCCTCTTCCGCGGCATCTTCAGCTTCACCCCGTGGGCCGCCGCGATCGCCACACTCGGCCTGCTGGCCACCGCGCTCTTCCTCCTGACTTTCTGGCAACGCGTCTTCCATGGACCGCAAGGTGCGGGGGTCGCAAAGTTCCGTGATCTCAGCGGCTGGGAAATCACCACTCTCATCCCGGCCGTCGCGCTGATGTTCGTTCTCGGCGTCTACCCGCAACTGCTCGTGCAGCTCTTCAACCCGCTGTTCACCGCATGGTCCGCCCATCTGCCATGAAACCGGACCAATCCATTTTGCCGTCTTCGAGTGCCTCAACTGTAGGAGGAGCTTTATGCCCCGATTCGAATATGGATCCGCTTTCGCACCTCGGTCATCGGGGCATAAAGCCCCTCCTACAGTTCAGTAATACACGTCGTAGCGAATTTCGCCCCTCTTTGCGGCCAACCCTTCAGTCATGAATTTGCTGCCTTACACCATTTACCTTTCGTTTGCCGGTGCATTGCTGTCGCTGGTGGCGGGTAAGCGTTCGGCGGGAGCGGCCCGTGCCGTCGCTTTGCTGACCGCGGTGATTTGCACGGGTATTTCCTTGGCTGCGGCTTTTGAGTTCAAGCCCACGGCCGGACTGCAAACGCTCGTCGACCTGCCGTGGATCGCCACCCCAGCCATTCACTATCACCTCGCGGTCGACGGCATCAGCATGACCCTGATTGTGCTGACCGGTCTCGCCGCCACGGCCGGAATTCTTTTTTCCTGGAACATCGAGGAACGCACGGGTGAGTTTTTCGCGTTCTATCTCGCACTGATCGGCGGCGTCTACGGCGTCTTCATGAGCGCGGATGCGTTTCTGTTTTTCGTCTTCTACGAAATCGCCATCGTCCCGAAGTATTTTCTCATCGCGAACTGGGGCTCCACCAACCGCGAATATGGGGCGATGAAGCTCGCGCTTTATTCGTTCGCCGGCAGCGGACTCGTACTGGCGGGTCTGCTCTGGACCTACGCCGCGGGTGATGCCGCGAGCTTCGGCCTCGCCGATCTGACTCGTGCGGCCCTGACGCTTCCCGCCCACGATCAGACGATCATTTTCGCCCTCGTATTCTTTGGTTTCGCGACACTGGCCGGTCTCTTCCCGCTGCACACGTGGGCACCGACCGGACACGTCGCCGCACCGACCGGTGCCTCAATGCTGCTCGCTGGTGTCGTGATGAAGCTCGGTGCCTACGGTTGCCTGCGTGTTGCCCTGCCGCTGTTTCCCGTCGGCTTCGCGTACTGGCAACCGGCCATCGCCTGGCTCGCCGTGATCGGGATCATTTACGCCGGGCTGGTCGCGCTCGTGCAGCAGGATTTCAAATTCGTCATCGGTTACTCCAGCGTCAGTCACATGGGCTTCGTGATGCTTGGCATCGTCGCCGCCAATGAGCGCGCGGTCAGCGGTGCCGTGTTGCAGATGTTCTCGCACGGCGTGATCGCCGGCCTGCTCTTCGCCGTCGTCGGCCGCATGGTCTATGACCGCACCCACACGCGTCAGCTTGATGCCCTGACCGCCATGCCGCTGCACCGTATGCTGCCCTGCGCCGCGTTCACCTTCGTGCTCGCCGGTCTCGCTTCGATGGGCATGCCCGGCTTCAGCGGTTTCCCGGCCGAATTGACTATTCTCATCGGCACCTGGCAGACCTCTCCGCTGCTTGGTTTGATCGCCGCGGTGGGTGTGCTCGTGGCCGCGGCCTTCACGCTCCGCGCCATCCAAGTTTCCTTCTTCGGCAAAACAGGTAGGGCGGGACCGCTGGGCCCGCCGGATCGCGAGCCTGAACCTGCGGCGCGCCCAGCGGCGGAAAGTGCGATAGCCTTTCCGGTCGCGCCCTACCCCCCGATCACCTGGCCGGAAAAACTCGGCACGATGCTGTTGCTCAGCGCCACCGTCCTGATCGGCCTCAAGCCCGACCTCTTGCTCAACTGGATCATCCCCGCGCTGCAATCGCCCGCCTTCCACGCCGTCCTGAAGGGAGGTTCGCTATGAACGCCGACTACGCCGAACTCTTTCAGTCGCTGCTGCCCGAGACCGCTCTCGTCTGCGGCGCCTTGTTCGCGCTGTTCTTCGATATTCTCTGGGCACGGCACCATTCCACCGATCGCCTGCGCCTTGCGGTTATGCTCGGGCTGATCGGCCTCGCGTCCGCCGCTTTCCTCGCCATCGACGGCGGCAGCCCCGGACCAAAGTTTGGCGGCGTGCTCATGCTCGACACGATGACGCTGGTCTCCCGCGTCGGTGTATTCGCCCTCGGCGCGCTGACGCTCGCGCTGCTGCCCGGAACCACCCGCCTGCGCCACTCGGCCGAGTTTGTCGCGATCGTGCTGTTCGCCACCGCCGGCTTTTCCCTGATGGCCGCCGCGAACCAACTTCTGCTCGGTTTTCTCGCCCTCGAACTCGCCAGCCTTTCTCTCTACATCCTCGCCGGCTTCGACAAGAGCAGCCCCGAATCCGCCGAAGCCGGCTTGAAATATTATCTGCTCGGCGGCATGTCCTCTGCCTTTTTGCTCTTCGGTTTCAGCCTGCTCTACGGTCTGACCGGCTCGATCGAACTGACGCACATTGCGATGGCGCTCCATCAGACGAGCATGACACCCCTGCTCGCCATCGCGCTGGTGATGGTGCTCGTCGCCTTTGGTTTCAAAGCTGCCGCCGCACCGTTTCATCTTTGGGCGCCCGACGTCTATCAAGGCGCACCTGCTCCCGCCACCGCACTCATTGCCTCGGCCTCGAAAGTCGCCGGATTCACGCTCTTCATCCGTCTCCTCTGGCCCGGCCTGCATGACGTCGCCGGCTCCATCGCCAGCACATCAGCACCCAGTGGCTGGCTGACCATCGTCGCCGTGCTCTCCGCCGCCTCGTTGCTGCTCGGCAATCTCGGCGCGCTCGCCCAATCGAATGTCCGCCGCCTGCTCGCCTATTCAGCCATCGCGCACACCGGCGTGATGATGCTCGGCTTGGGCGTGATCGCCCGCGCCGGCCAAGGTCCGATCCTTTACTACGCGATCACCTATGGCCTCGCCACAGTCGGCGCGTTCGGCGTCATCGCCGTCGTCGACGCCAACGGCGGTTGCCAGCGCCTCACCGATCTCGTCGGCCTCCACAAACGCTCGCCCCTGCTCGCCGGCTGCCTTCTCGTGTTCATCCTCTCGCTCGCCGGCGTGCCGCCACTCGCCGGTTTCTTCGGTAAATTCGCCATCTTCACCGCCGCGTTCCAACTCGGCAGCATTTCCGGCCCCGCCGGCTGGCTCGCGCTTCTGGCCATTGCCATGAGCGCCATCGGCCTCTACTACTATTTGATCATCCTGAAACAGGCCCTGATCGTGCAGCCCATCGACGCCGTCACGCCAATCAAGCTTCCAATCCCGGCTGCGCTCGCCTTGGTCATCGCAGCCACACTGTTGGTATTACTTGGCGTGTTCCCGTCATCCCTACTTGGGCTTTTCTGATAACCATCGGTCTTCGTTTTTCCCGTCATATGCTCGCCCGCAGCATCATTCCGAAATTTAGTTAGAAAGTTTTCGTCAATTCTCTAGCGGCGTTTGAGCTGGAGGCCAAAGCGTAGGCTTACAGGGTGGCCACGTTGTCGCCACGCTGCCACTCAAGCTACACTTTCCAAAACAGCCCTGGCCTTTAATTGAGGGGAATCAGTTCCTATTAAGAATCTTCTGCTTTTGCGTCTCGTATTCTGCGTCAGTGATTAGACCCTTCTTTCGCAAGTCATCCAATTTCATTATCTCGGTATACATGTCAGGATGCTTCTCCGATTCATTCTTGGTATCGATTGATATCTTTTCTGTTTTTTCGATCACGAGATCAGCACGAGGAGCAAGCGATGTTCGTCGTGCCTCAGGGTCATTTTTGTCAACGACTCTAAATTGATATTCGAATGATGCCCAATCAGCCGGGCGGTTACCTACTGGCTTTTCTTTTGATGAAATTGGAACGGCTATTTTCCCAAGGCTCGCAGCGAATGCATTTGCCTGCTGAATCACGTCCGCCTTCATTTTTGCGGTACTGCCAAAAATGCCCGCATGGTCTTCTTTGGATAGCATGTATGTATCGGGCGAAAGTTGCACGATACCAGGATTCGCGCAGCCAGTGAAAAACAAACCTGTAATAAGCAACGAAGCCGGATACAGAAATTTTCTCATCTAGCAGAAATGACTGCACACACAGTTTTAGGTCAACTCGATACTTATCGCGGCTTTCGTCCTTCGCCAAGGCTGTGGACGACAAGAAAGCCGCCCCTATAACTATTTCATCCGCGACCATCCGCGTAATCCGTGGGAGATTTTCTGTGGGCTTTAGGCCGCATCATCCCGGTTGGTACTGCACTACCGCGACAAGAGATCAGCGCCGAAGCGAATATTTTTAAACTGCTTCGTGACCTTGGGATCACTGATCGTTTCGAGCCGGATCAAGGAGTCCATCTCATCGAGCATTTTCAGACGTTCGTCCTGACGGTAAAGGGTCATGGCTTCGCGGGAGTTGGGATGCCAGCCACCCAAAATACTCGTCCAGTCGAAATAGTAGGCGGCGAGCTGCGACAACGGTCCGAAGGTGAGACGATAAAGCGGAGTGATCTGCTCCTTCTCGGCCAGCGCCAACCGGCCTTTGTTCGTCAGAATCTCTTTTTCGGTCAGTTTCACCCGGGGAGTCGTGACGAGGTAGGGCTCCAAGATAACAGTTCCCTGAGTCACGGGACCGGGTGAGACCACCGGCGCCGGTTGCGGAGCAGCCGATGTGCTCTCGCCCTCTTTGGCGGGCGGACTAAATGATACACCCAAACGAGCCGCCGGTGACATACTGGCAAAGCTTGATTTGGTTTCGACCGGTGCATCGCCTGGAGCCGCTGGCGCAGCACCCAGCGTGGAAGCAGTCAGCACAACGCAAAACACAAGAGTGGAATTTGCCCGGGGTATCATCGTCGGCGTTTAATTAATCCGAGCCCAACATCGGTTCCGAGTCAAAGACCATCATACCGGCCGGTTGTTTCCTGCGACTGGAAATAATCCCGAAGGATTCTCTGTTTCCTCTGTTGCCTCCTGTAAAATATTATCCCAATCCCTCCGGGTTTGCCCTGTGCGTTTTGCAGTATTGATGGGACGCCGCGACCGGATACTTGTTCGCCAGATCCACGTCGTTCAGCGCCGACTTCGCGCCCCACGAAAATACCCGCTCGAAAAACGGCAGTCAGCGGCTCGTGCGGATTTGCTCGAGGAAGTACACCTCGTGCTCCTTTTCCTTCAGGCCCATTTCATACAAAATCTCGTCGTGCTCGTGAATGCCGAGCGACTGGAAATACTGCATCATGACAAAGTATTCGCAGACGTTCCCGCTCTCCAGCTTGCCCGCGAAGAAGTACGGCATGAACCAGCCGATCACATGGCAACTGACCGAGATCACTTTCCCGATGATGAAAAAGCGCGCCTCGTAATACTTTGAAACCGGCACGTCGTATTTCTTCATCAGCTCCAGGACGCAGGCCCGATGATGCCACTCGTCCTGCTCAATCTGCCGGACCGCCGCCTTCGCCGCCCGGTTCTTGAGCGAGTGCGCGTGGCCCACGTAGGCGAACGACGCCGCCCTTTCCGCCGAGTAGGCCTTCTGCAACAGATCGACGAGTGCCGGGTGATTGAGTTTCATAGTGGAGAGAGCCGAGCGGCGAAGCTGACCTATGCCAGCAGGCCGGCAAGCCGGGAGAAAAAACGAACCACTGAATCTCCGCGGATCACACGGATGAACGCGGATGAGATATTTCCGAAGTTTTGCCCACGAAACACACCAAATACACGAAAGGGTTGACCGCTCAGCCACACTCATCGGCCATTAATGAAAAACATTTATTAGTGTAAACTTAGTGTGGATTAGTGGTGCCAAATTTTGGACAGCGTTTTTAGATACGAGATCCTCTCCCCTCTTTTTTGTGTGTTTGGTGTGTTTCGTGGTGACCACCAGTTGGCCGCTTAGCAAAGCGGCTTCTCCACTTTATCACCGGCTCTCAATTCCAGCCGGTACACAGTCTTGTGGTTGCGCTGACCGGCTTCACCGGTAGCGTGACGGCTTGAATTCTTTTCCGCTGTGAATCCTGTCCACGCCCATGATTCCCGCACGACTGCCGGACCCAACGGTGGCGACAAGGTTTTTCATGTCCGCGCGCTGACCAAGATTTACGGCGAAGGCACCGCCCAGGTCCGCGCGCTCGACGGCGTCGACCTCGATCTCAACTCCGGCGAGCTTATCGTCCTCCTCGGTCCTTCCGGCTCCGGCAAGACCACGCTGCTCAACCAGCTCGGCGGACTCGACATTCCCACCTCCGGCGAACTGCTCTACCGCGGTTCCGATCTCACCACCGCCAACGAGGAACAGCTCACGCTCTACCGGCGCGAGTCGGTGGGTTTTATTTTCCAGTTCTACAATCTCATTCCCAGCCTGACCGCGCGTGAAAACGTGGGGCTCATCACCGAGATCGCCGAGCATCCCCTCGCCCCCGAAGCCGCGCTGGAGATGGTCGGACTCGGCGCGCGGCTGGATCATTTCCCCGCCCAGCTCTCCGGCGGCGAACAGCAGCGCGTAGCCATCGCCCGCGCCATCGCCAAACGCCCCGCCGTGCTCCTGTGCGACGAGCCCACCGGGGCTCTCGACGTGAAGACCGGCATCGTGGTGCTCGAAGCGATCGAGCGCGCCAACCGCGAGCTCGGCACGCTCACCGTCATCATCACCCACAACGCCGTGATGGCCGACATGGCCGACCGCGTCATCCACTTCATGGACGGGCGAGTGCAGAGCGAGCGGCGCAACAAGGAGCGGGCGGCACCGGCCACACTGAGGTGGTAGCCATCCCCTCCTTCTCATTCCCGTAATCTTTCTCGTTCTCTCCTCCAAATCCTTACCGATCAAAAAACCGAGATTATGATAACGATTAAGAGAACGCGAACGATTCGCCACCCATGATCGCCCACCTCGACCGCAAGCTTCTCCGCGACCTGAGCCGCCTCAAGGGCCAGGCGATCGCGGTGTCGGTCGTGATGGCGTGCGGCCTCATGATGATGATCATGGCGCGCAGCCTCATTGCTTCGCTCGACGGCACGCGGGCCGATTACTACGAAAGCAATCGCTTCGCCGAAGTCTTCTCCTCGCTCAAGCGCGCGCCGAATTACATCGTGGACCAGATCGCGGCCCTCCCCGGCGTGGCCGGCGTGCAGCCGGACATCGCCGGCCAGGTGACGCTCGACCTGCCCGGCCTTGACGAACCGGCGAGCGGTCTCGTGCGTTCGCTGCCCGATTACGGCGAACCCGAACTCAACCGCCTCTACCTCCGCCGCGGTCGCTGGCTCACACCGGGTTCGCACGGTGAATTGCTCGTGGGCGAAGCCTTCGCGCTCGCCAACAAACTCGAACCCGGCGACACGCTCACGCTGCTGCTCAACGGCAAGCGCCAGCAGTTCCAGATCGCCGGCATTGTGCTCTCGCCCGAATATATCTTTGAATCCCGCCCCGGCGCGGCGCTGCCCGACAACCGCACGTATGGCATATTCTGGATGCCTTACAAGGAGGTCGCCACCGCCTGGGATCTCTACGGTGCGTTCAACCATGTGTCGCTCGCGCTCGCCCCGGGTGCAAAAACCGAGTCCGTCATCACCGCGCTCGACCGGTTGCTCAAACCCTACGGCGGCATCGGCGCCTATGGCCGCAAGGATCACCCGTCGCACATCCGCGTGTCCGACGAAATCCGCGTGCTCACGATACTCTCGATCGGATTTCCCGCGATCTTCCTCAGCGTGGCCGCGTTCATGACCAACGCGGTGCTTTCGCGCCTGCTGAATTTGCAGCGCGAACAGATCGCCATCCTCAAGGCTTTCGGTTTCACCAACCAGCAGATCATTGTTCACTACCTGAAATTCGCCGGCGTCATTGCGCTCGGAGGATGCGTGGGCGGCGCGATTGGCGGCAATCTGCTCGGCCGGTGGATGGTGAAACTCTACGAAATTTTCTTTCGCTTTCCCAATCTCGCTTTCCGGCTCGACCATTCCGCCGTCGTGCTCGCGCTCGGCATCGGCATCGTGGCCGTGGTCGCCGGCGTATTCAGCTCCGTGCGCCGGGCCGCAAAGCTCCCGCCGGCCGAAGCGATGCGCCCCGAGCCACCGGCTAACTTCCGTCCGTCGCTACTCGAACGCATGGGACTGGGCCGGTTGTTCTCCCACTCCTTCCGCATTGCGGTGCGCAATCTCGAGCGCAAACCCACGCAGGCTCTCTTCACGATCGCGGGGCTCGCGCTTGCCACCGGTTTGCTGATCATACCCAACACGCTCAAATCCGGCATCGCCGACATCCTCGACAACCAATGGGACGTCGTGCAGCGCCAGGATCTGAATCTCGGAGTCGCCGAGCCTTCCTCGGTGCGCATCATCCACGAGCTGGAGCGACTTCCCGGAGTCATTGGAGTCGAGCCCGCCCGCAGCGTCGCCGTGCGTCTCCACTTCCAAGGCCGCAACCGGCAGATTGGACTGCGCAGTCTGGAAGTCGCGGCCCAACACAGCCGGGCGCTCGATCAAAGCGGCCGCGAAATCACCCCCGAACCCGGCAGCCTCATTCTCTCCGCCAAACTTGCGGATGTCCTCGGTGCGCGGGTCGGCGATGATATCATCGTCGAATCCCTCGAGGGGCGGCGTCCCGTGCGCCCATTCCGGCTGGCTGCGTTGGCGGAAGACTTCACCGGTATCACCGCCTACCTTGACCGCTCATCCATCAACCGCTTTCTCGGCGAGGGCGATGTCATCAGCGGAGCCAGCATCACCATCGACATGACCCGCCGCGCGGAGTTTCTCCACGCCATCAAGACCATCCCGCGCATCAGTTGGATCGCGATCAAGGAAACGATGCGCACGAGCTTTCGCGAGACGACAGCGCGGATGATGGGCATGCTCACCACGCTCTACCTCTCGATGGCCGTGATTGTGGCCTTCGGCGTCATCTACAACAACGCCCGCATCTCGCTCGCCGAACGCTCGCGCGAACTCGCCACGCTCCGCGTCATCGGCATGACGCAACGCGAGGTCGGCGCCGTGATCGTGATCGAGCTTGGCATCCTGGCGTTGATTGCGGTGCCACTCGGATTGCTGCTCGGCACCGGATTTGCCTCCGTCATCATTCATTCCATCAATACCGAGACGGTCCGCGTGCCGCTCGTTTTTACCTCGTACACTTACACCTTCGCCGTGCTGGTCGTCGGCCTCGCCTCGATCGTGTCTTCGCTGGTGGTGCTGCGCAAACTGAAGCAGCTCGACCTCATCGGCGCGCTGAAAGCCCCGGAATAAGACATTTTTTGAACCGCTAATTGACGCTAATGAACACTAATTTTCAGCAAACTTGTAGGAGCCTGTTTACAGGCGACACAAAACGCCCGCCGACATCGCAAGTCCCGAGTCGCCTGCAAGCAGGCTCCTACAAGTTGATCTCGCTTGAAATTCATTCGCGTCAATTAGCGCAGATTAGCGGTTAAAATTCATTTTTATATCTCCTGCATTTTTCATGAACGCTCCCAAGAAAACCAAACGCCGCTGGCTGCCTTATGTCATCGTCGCCGCTGTCATCGTCCTCGTCGCGCTCGGTCTGCGTCCGCAATCTTCTCCGGTGGAGACCGCGCTCGTCAGCACCGGTCCGTTGCGCGCCACCGTCAGTGAAGAGGGCAAGACCCGGATCCGCCAGCGCTATGTCGTCTCGGCTCCGGTGAGCGGACAGTTGCGCCGCATTCCTTTCAAGCCCGGCGCGATGGTGGAAGCCGGTAATACCGTGGTCGCTGTCATTGAGCCCATGGCCGCCTCGCCACTCGATGCCCGCAGCCGCGCGTTGGCCGAGGCCCGCCGCGCTTCGACCGTGGTGTTGCTCGAAAAAAGCCGCACCACCCACGAACTCGCCAAGAGCGAACTCCGCCGGGTTGAACAGATGTACGCCGCCAAAACACTTTCACCGCAGGATCTCGAAAGCGCCCAGATGAAGGAGAACGCCGCCGCCCGCGAGGTCGCTGCCGCCGAGGGCTCGCTCCGCGAGGTGGAAGCCCAGCTCGCCGAGGTCGCGCCGACCGCAACCGCCGCCCAATCCGATCCCGTGGAAGTGAAAGCCACCGCCAGTGGCAGCATCCTCCATGTGTTTCAGGAAAGTTCGCGTGCCATCACCCAAGGCACACCGCTCCTGGAGATCGGCGATCCCACCGATCTTGAGCTTGTGGTCGAAATGCTTTCGCGCGACGGCGCCGCCCTTCTTCCCGGAGCCAAGGTCGAACTCGAACAATGGGGTGGCGCCATTCCCCTCGAAGGCAAGGTGCGCCTGGTCGAGCCCGCCGCCTTCACCAAGATTTCCGCCCTCGGCGTCGAGGAGCAGCGCGTCAACGTGGTTGTCGATATCACCACGCCCATCGAGCAACGCCGCACGCTCGGCGACAACTTCCGCGTCGAGGCCCACGTCGTCGTCTGGGAAAGCGAGAAGGTCCTGAAACTGCCGTCCTCCGGTGTCTTCCGCCGCGCCAACGACTGGGCCGCGTTCACCGTGCATCATGGACAGGCCCAACTCGTCCCCGTCAAAGCCGGCCGCAGCAGCGGCACCGAAATCCAAGTGCTGGAAGGCCTCCACGAAGGCGACGAAGTAATCCTCTACCCCGGCGACCGCGTAAAAGACGGCCAGCGCGTCCAACCCGTCAAGGTCGTGCGGTGAGGCTTACGACGCTTCGCGGCTTCGATTTTTGCTGTAGTGCATAACGGCTCACAACCGGTTCAGCGGGTAGTGTTGATCAATGTACTGATAATCTCGGTCGTTTTCCAGCAGGTTGACGCCGTGCTGCACGACGGTAGCGGCAATCAGGCAGTCAATCGGGCTGCGAATCGTCGCCCCTTTCCGACGTAGCTCGCGATAGATGCCCGCACCGAGCTCGAAGGTTGAGCGGTCATCGTCCAAGTAAAGCAGCCCATCGAACAGACGCTTGGTGTCAGCGAAAGCCTTCTCATCCCGAATCCCTTGGAGAACCTCCGTAAGAATGAAGCCACAGCAGCAAATGTCCTCCTTTTGTACGATGAGTTCTTCCAATTTGGCTACCTTGTTGGACGTCGTTCCGCGAAAAAAATCGATCCAGACCGAAGTATCAACCAACACCTTCATGCCGTGCGGGTCTTGCGCATGGCACTGAGATCTCCTTCCCATTGCACCTTTCCCTTGAGCGCCAATAAACCGGTCTGGCGTTCACGCCGGACCAGCTCCTTCAAGGCGTGATCAACCAACGCCCGGCGCGTCTTCAGACCGGTGCTTTTCAACCCTTCACGGACCAAGGCTTCATTCAGAACAATATTGGTTCTCTTCACCCATACACATTAATATCCAAATTCAGGTGTAGGCAAGTGGAGTTTTTTGGTTGGAATTGCCAGGCTCACCCAATCCTAAAGGGTGGCAGGCATTGAGGATGAACCCATTAGCCGTCGCAGGATTTCATGAATCTGCTGCATACTCGGCCCGGCTCCTGCTATTCGGTGGTTTCCTCACCGCATGGCCATACACGCCGCCCTTCACCACAAGACTTCCTACGATTACGACCGCCTCGTCGGCCTCGGGCCGCAGGTCATTCGGCTGCGCCCGGCGCCACATTGCCGCACGCCGATTCTGAGCTATTCACTCAAGATCGAACCGGCCGAGAATTTCCTCAACTGGCAGCAGGATCCGCACGCCAACTACCTCGCCCGCCTCGTCGTGCCGGAAAAGATCCGGCGCTTCTCCGTGACCGTGGATTTGGTCGCGGAAATGTCGGTCTACAACCCGTTCGATTTCTTTCTCGAGCCCTATGCGGAGAAATTTCCCTTCACGTACGAAAAGAAACTGGCCGTCGAACTCTCGCCCTTTCTGCGCAAGCACCCGCGCAAACCGAGATTCGCGGAGCTGGTCGCGTCGCTCGACACCAAGCCGCAGCGCACGATCGACTATCTGGTCGCGTTGAACAGCCGGATCAAAACTTTGGTTGCCTACACCATCCGGCTGGAGCCGGGCGTGCAGACACCGGAGCAAACGCTCGTGAAGGCCAGCGGCTCGTGCCGCGACTCGGCGTGGCTGCTCGTCAACACGCTGCGCCATGCCGGCCTGGCGGCGCGTTTTGTCTCGGGTTATCTGATACAACTGAAATCCGACGTGAAGTCGCTCGACGGCCCGTCGGGCGCGGAAAAAGATTTCACGGATCTGCATGCGTGGTGCGAAGTTTTTCTACCCGGTGCCGGCTGGGTGGGACTCGATCCGACTTCGGGTCTGCTCGCCGGCGAAGGCCACATTCCCCTCGCCTGTTCGCCAGAGCCGTCCGGTGCCGCTCCGATTTCCGGCGGCGTGGACGAAGCGGAGGTGGAATTCGGTTTTGAGATGAAGGTGACCCGCGTGGCCGAAACCCCGCGCGTCACCAAGCCATACACCGAGGAACAGTGGCAGCATATCGCCAACCTCGGGCACGCAATCGACGCCGATCTGGTGAAAAACGATGTCCGCCTCACGATGGGCGGCGAGCCGACGTTTGTCTCGATCGACGACCCCGACGGTCCCGAGTGGAATTTCACCGCGGTATCGCACAAAAAGCGCACGCTCTCCGGCGAACTGATCAGGCGCCTGCGCGGGAAGTTCGCGCCCGGTTCGCTGCTGCATTACGGCCAGGGCAAATGGTATCCGGGCGAGCCGTTGCCGCGCTACGCCCTTGCCGCCTACTGGCGCAAGGACGGCGTCCCGATCTGGAAGGACGACGGACTCATCGCCGATGAATCAAAAAATTACGGTCACGGCGCGAAGGAGGCGAAGCAACTCGCCACCCGTCTCGCGCGCACGCTCGGCGTCGATCCACAGCACCTGATGCCCGGTTACGAGGATATTTTCTATTACACATGGAAGGAACGCCGGCTGCCCTCCAACGTCACTCCCGAAAAATCCAACATCAAGGACAAGCAGGAGCGCGAACGCATCACCCGCCTCTTCCAGAAACAGCTCGGCGAAACCGCCGGCTACATTCTCCCGCTCAAGCGCGTCCAATATGGCAATCAGCAGGGCTGGATGTCCGGCTCGTGGTTCTTGCGCGATGATGACACGCTCTGGCTCATCCCCGGCGACTCGCCAATGGGGCTGCGTCTGCCGATCGACTCGATCCCGTGGGTGGCCGAGAAAGAATATCCGTGGGGCACATTGCATGATCCGTCGCAGAAATTCGGCGAGCTGCCGAAAGATTATCCCTACCGCGCAAAACCCGAGGAGAGCGGCCAGCACTACCGGCGCACGGGCGAGTCACCACAGCCTGCGGGTTACGGCCGGGGTGAGCAGAAACAAAAACTGGATCTGCCGCCCGAATACGATCCCACCCGCCGCCCCGCCATCGGCCAGAGCGCGCCCAACGTCATCCGCACCGCCCTGTGTGTGCAACCGCGCGATGGCCGGCTCCACGTTTTCATGCCGCCGGTTTCGACCACCGAGGATTATCTCGATCTCATCGCCGGCATCGAAGCCACCGTCAGCAGCATGGGCCTGCCGGTCATCATCGAGGGCGAGACCCCGCCGAAAGATCCGCGCATCAACAAGCTCGCCGTCACGCCCGACCCGGGCGTCATCGAGGTGAACATGCACCCGAGCAAGACGTGGGATGAGTTGGTGGAACGCACCACGACGCTTTACGATGAAGCTAGGTTGACGCGCCTCGGCACGGAAAAATTCATGAAGGACGGACGTCACACCGGCACCGGCGGCGGAAACCACATTCTGATCGGTGGTGAAACGCCGTCCGACTCACCCGTGTTGCGGCGGCCGGACCTGCTCCGCTCGCTCCTCACCTACTGGCAGAACCACCCGTCGCTCAGTTTTCTTTTCTCCGGTCTCTTCATCGGGCCAACCTCGCAGGCGCCCCGCATCGACGAGGCGCGCAACGACAGCCTGTACGAATTGGAAATCGCCTTCCGCGAAATGGATAAGCAGACGGCCGGCGGCGGCCAATGTCCCCCGTGGCTCGTGGACCGGCTCTTCCGCAATCTGCTCACCGATTCCAGCGGCAACGCGCATCGCGCGGAATTCAGCATCGACAAGCTCTATGATCCCGGCAGCCCGACCGGCCGGCTCGGCCTCGTCGAAATGCGCGCATTCGAAATGCCGCCTCATGCCCGGATGAGCCTTGCGCAGCATTTGTTGTTGCGCGGACTCGTCAGCAAATTCTGGCAGCAACCCTACAAGCAGGACCTCGTGCGCTGGGGCAGTGACATCCACGACCGCTGGATGCTGCCGCATTTCTGCCAGACGGATTTCGCCGACGTCGTCCGCGACCTGCAGGCGGCCGGCTATCCGTTCCAAGCCGACTGGTTCGCGCCGCATTTTGAATTCCGTTTTCCGCACATCGGCGATTTTGCCCAGCGTGATATCGAGATCGAGCTGCGCACCGCACTCGAACCGTGGCATGTGCTCGGCGAGGAAGGCAGCGCCGGCGGCACGGTGCGCTACGTGGACAGTTCGCTTGAACGCATGCAGGTGAAAGCCCGTGGACTGATCGGCGATCGTTTTGCGCTTTCGGTGAACGGACACCGCCTCCCCATGCATCCCACCGGCACCAATGGCGAAGCTGTGGCCGGCGTGCGCTACCGCGCGTGGCAGCCGCCGAATTGCCTGCAACCCACGATCGGCGTGCATGCACCGCTCACCTTTGATCTTGTGGACACTTGGAACCGGCGCTCGCTCGGCGGTTGCACCTATTATGTGGCGCACCCGGGCGGACTCAGTCCGGAAACCTTTCCGGTGAATTCCTACGAGGCGGAAAGCCGCCGGCTCGCGCGGTTCAGCCCCTTCGGCCACACGCCGGCGGGACAACCGGTGAACCTGCCCCCGGCCGCACAACCGGGTTCGCCGTTTACGCTGGATCTGAGACATGCGTGAGATTGGAGGTAGGGCGCGACCGCTGGGCGCGCCGAATGACGTTCGCGGCGGGCCCAGCGGTCCCGCCCTACCCAAAACGCAACAATGCCACGGCAGAAAGTTGAGGAAAAAGAGGATGAGAACGATTCATACCAGACACTCCTCGCTTGCAGCCGGGCGGACCCGCTGAAAAATTCGCATCACGTCCGATGCCACATTCCACGCGCACCTCCCGTTCCGCTCCGCTCGGCTATGCCGGGAAGGCGAACCGTTACGATGAATGTGTGAATACGGCGGGACTTTTGCGGACGCCATGGGCGGACTTCTTTGAACTGCTCGGCTCCGATCCGGCGGCCAAACTGCGCACCGCCACCGAGGCCTGTCACCGCGCGATCCTCGAACAGGACGTGAGCATGAACGTCTATCTCGGCCAGCAGTCGGGGGCGCAGCCCTGGCCGCTCGACGCGGTTCCGTTGCTCATCGGCGCGGGGGAATGGCGGCAGCTTACGGACGGACTCCGTCAGCGGGCGCATCTGCTGAACGAACTGCTGCGCGACCTCTATGGTCCGCAAAATTTGTTGCGCGAAGGATTGCTGCCGGCCCAGCTCGCCATGGCCAATCCGCATTTTCTGCGCGCCTGCGCCGGACTCGGCAACCGCGAGGGGCCGTTCCTCCACACTTACGCCGTTGACCTGGCGCGCTCACCCGACGGCAAGTGGTGGGTGATCGAGGACCGGCTCGATGCGCCCTCCGGCCTCGGCTACTCGCTGCAAAACCGCATCATCGCCCGGCAGGCCCTGCCGGATATATTCCAGCGCGCCCCGGTGCAGCGGCTTCATCAATACTTCCGCGATTACCGTGCGTCGCTCGAGGCGCTTTCACCGCATCTTGAATCGTCGGATATCGCCCTGCTCTCACCCGGCCCGGCCAACGAAACCTATTTCGAGCAGGCCTACCTCGCCCGCTACCTCGGCTACACGCTGGTCGAAGGCGAGGATCTCATCACCCGCGACCATCAGGTGTTTCTCCGCACCGTCGGAGGCTTGAAAAGAATGGATGTCATCATGCGCCGCGTGGATTCGGATTATTGCGACCCGCTGGAGCTCGAGGCCGGCTCCCTGCTCGGTGTGCCCGGTCTCGTCCAGGCGGCCCATGGCGGCCAGGTTGCCATCGCCAACCAACTCGGAGCCCGCGCCCTGGAAACGCCGGCCCTGCTCGCGTTTCTCCAACCGCTGTGCCGGCGCATTCTCGGCGAAGAGCTCCAACTGCCCAGCGCCGCGACGTGGTGGGGCGGACAGAGCGGTCCGCTCGAATACATTTTGGAGCACCTCCCCAATCTCGTGATAAAACCCACCTTTCGCGGCCGGGCCGCGTTGCCGCCGCGCTACGGTGCCCGCCTCGGCAAGGCCGCCTGCGCCGCCCTCGCCGACGAAATCCGCGCCCAACCCTGGGCGTGGTGCGGGCAGGAGCGCGTCCTGCACGGCACAACGCCCGGCTGGCATGAAGGCGCCCTGCGCCCAATGCCGTTCATCACCCGCGTGTTTCTCGCCTGGCATGACGGCGAATACATCGTTCTTCCCGGCGGTCTCACCCGCTGCAATCCGAAGGGCGAGGACATGATCGTCTCGCTTCAGCAAGGCAGCATCAGCAAGGACACCTGGGTGCTCCAGGACACCCCGACCGAGCCCGGCCTTGTTCAACTATCCCCGGCCCGCAGCACGGAGGCGCTGCGCCACTCCGCCGCCACGCCCAGCCGCATGGCCGATAATTTTTTCTGGCTGGGCCGCTATCTGGAACGCTGCAGCCAGCTCGTCCGCCAGCTCGAAAAAATCGATCCGCTGCTGCGCGACGACATCGCCGTGCTCGATCCGGGTGTGGCTGAGGACACCTTGGGGCTGGTGCTCCGGGCGCAAGGAATCACCGCTCCTGATGGCGCCACTCTGGAACAGCGCGCGGCCCTGGTGCGCCGCGTCTCGGCGGATCGCGCTTCCGTTTGCAGCCTCGCCGCCAATCTCGATTGGTTCGCCGGCCTGCTCGAACGCATCAAGGTGCAGCTCCCGCCCGAATCCCATCCCATGCTCCGCCAGCTCCGGCGCCGACCCGCCGTGTTTGATGCGGCGGCCTGCGTCGGTCTGCGGCAGCAGCTCACCATCTTCGAGGGTGTGACGGCCGAGGCCATGCCGCGCGATCCGACCTGGCGTTTCCTCGATCTCGGCCGGCGGCTCGAACGCGGCATGCAGCTCCTCGCCCTGCTGCGTGATCTGCTGCATCCCGCCGACGGCTCCGCGCCCACGGAATTCCGTCTGCAAACCCTGCTGCATCTCGCCGACAGCCTCTTCACCTACCACACCGTTTTCCACGGCGCGCTTGATGCCACCGCCGCGCTCGACTGGCTTTTTCTCTCGCCGGAAAATCCCCGCGGACTGCGCTATCAGGTGGAGGCGATCAACAGTCACCTCGCCACGCTGCCCGAATCACTTTCGCCCCTCGCGGTCGGGGAGTTGCGCACGCTGGCTTTCCGGCTGCTCAGCGATGTGCGGCTGGCCAACCTCGGTGAACTGGCCACCAACCCGGCGTCAGCCCTGGCCGCCTTTGGCGTGCTCCAAAACGACTTCGCCGAAATGAACGGCCGGCTCACGCAGATATATTTTTCCCATTCCAGCATGCGGTAATCCGCCCGCCTGTCCATGCCCACCATCCAGATCACCCATCATACGGTCTATCAGCACGGCGGACCGTCGACGGCCGCGTGGCAGATGCTGCAGCTCCAGCCCCGGAACGAACCGGCGCAGGAGTGTCTCGATTTTCAACTGGAGATATCCCCTTTTGCGCCCGACCTCACCGCCCGCACCGACTACTTCGGCAACATCCGTCATTTTTTTTCCATCCGTGAAGCGCATCAGGAAATGACGATCACCAGCCACAGCACCGTCAAACGCACGGCGGATGTCCGGCCCCTGCCAGGCATCACGCTTCCCTTGAAATCCGCCCGTGCCCACATTGCCGGCCTGATACGCGACCGGGGCCAGTTCGAGCTGGAACAATATTTGCACGCCACCGCCCGCGTTCCGTTGCTGACCGAAGCCGCCGCGCTCGCCGATGGCCTCGACCCCGACCACCTGCCGCTTCTGGAATGGATCGAGCAACTCGGCCGAAAGTTCGGCGAGACCTTCAGCTTCGATGCGACGGCGACGGATGTCAGCACGCCCTTGAACGAAGTGCTGCAAACCCGGCGCGGCGTCTGCCAAGATTTCACGCATCTCCTGCTCAGTTGTCTGCGCCAGCAAGGGTTGCCCGCCGCGTATGTGAGCGGCTACCTGCTGACGAATCCGCCGCCCGGCCAGCCGCGTTTGCTCGGGGCGGACGCGATGCACGCCTGGGTTTCATTTTTTGTCCCCGAGGTCGGATGGGTGGACTACGATCCGACCAACACCTGCTTCGCCGGCACGGGGCACATTGTGGTCGCACGCGGCCGGGATTATGCCGATGTCAGTCCGACCCGCGGCGTCTTCAGCGGCGGCGGCGGCCACACCCTGCGCATCGGCGTCACCGTGGAGCCGGAAGAGGGGGCGTGATCCGCCAACCTGCCAGGAAATTCCCGCCGGAGTTGCGACACACCCTTGCCAAGATCCGGCGTTTCGCTCTTAAACTGGAAAGATGATGTCCATTACAGCCGCCTTGTTAATTTTTGTCGGAACGTACACGAACAAAGACGGTGCCAGCCAAGGCATCTATGCGGTGCATTTTGATCCGGCCACCGGCGAATTCACGGGCCTCATGCTCGCAGCCGCGACCTCCAATCCCACGTTTCTCGAGATGAATCCCAACGGCCGCGTCCTTTATGCCGTGGGTGAAAACGACATGGTGAACGGCAAGCCGGGCGGCGGAGCGGTGGCCTTTAATTTTGACCCCGCCACGGGCAAGCTCAGTCCGCTCAACGCCGAGCCCACCGGCGGTTTGGGCTGCGCCCATCTGAAAGCCGACGCCACCGGCCGCACCCTGATTCTCGCCAGCTACAACGGCGGCGATGTCACCGCCTTCCCGCTCGACGCCACCGGCCGGATCGGCGCGCATACCAGCAGAGTTTTCCAGACGGGAAAACTGGGGCCCAACACCGCCCGGCAGGACAAACCCCACCCGCACTCCATCACGATTTCACCCGACAACCGTTTCGCCTATGTGTGCGACCTCGGGCTGGATAAAATTTTCCGCTACCAGCTTGATGCTGCCACGGCGACCCTCACACCCGGCGGCGAAACCGCCTCTCTCCCCGGGGCCGGTCCGCGCCACTCCAAGTTTTCCACCGACGGAAAATTCTTCTATGTGGTCAACGAGCTGAACGGCACAGTGGCGAGCTACGCCTGCAACCCCGCCACCGGTGAGCTTGCGCCGCTGCAATCCGTGGCCACGCTGCCCGCCGACTTTAAGGGCGAAAACACCTGCGCGGAAATCCGCCTGAGTTCCGACGGGCGGTTTGTCTACGCTTCGAATCGTGGCCACGACAGCATCGCCGTCTTTGCGCGTGACCGGGCGAAAGGCACCCTGACGCTGATCGAGATCATCCCCTGTGGCGGCAAACATCCCCGCAATTTCAATCTGACGCCCGACGGCAACTGGCTGATCTGCGCCAGCCGCGACACCAACAATCTTGTCTCATTCCGGATCGATCAGAAAACCGGCCGTCTCACGCCCAGCGGACATGCGGTGACCATTCCCATGCCCGTCTGCGTGCTGTTTGCGCCAAAATCGTAGGCATCGACCGGCGGGTTTTCCGCGGGAACAGCGCCTGCCCGCGATGATCATTGTCGTTGGCAGGCAGATCTCCGCAGCTCGGCCAAAGTCGAAGCGCCGGAGAGCACTTGGTTCAAAACACCGGCTCGCCATCCGCCGGTTTGGGCGGCGGGCGGATCACCAGCACGGCGACGTAGGCCAGCACGGCCAGCACGGCGCAGAGCGGCACAAACCAGTCGCCGTTCTCCATATAGGCACTGGCACGACCCCGCCAGCGGGCGTCACGCATCACGGTCACTGTTTTTTGGCCGCGAAAATAAATGCTGTCGTTCTCGTCGAGCAGCGTGGCGCGAATGTTGCCGAACTCGTCGATCCAGCCGCTCCAGCCGCCGTTGCCGCAGCGGATGACCGGCCGGCGGTTTTCCACCGCGCGCAACACGGAGTGCGCCGCATGCTGGTAAGCCGCCCCGCCCTCGCCATACCACGCATCGTTGGTCAGCACCGCCAGCACCTCCGCCCCGGCGCGGGCACTTTCCCGGGCAAGCGAGGGGAAAAGATCCTCGTAACAAATGAGCACGCCCACCGGCACGGTGGTGTTCCCCGCTTTCACGGGGAGAGGCGACGCGGATTCTCCCGGAATAAAATCACCGCCGATGGGGACAACTTTCTCCAACCAGCCGAACACCGGGCGCAGCGGGATATATTCGCCAAACGGCACCAAGTGGCGTTTGGCATACCCGGTCGCCGACACCCCGTCCTTCGGATCAACCACGAACGCGCCGTTCCGCCAGAGCTCAGCCGCCGCATTGGGATTGTCAACTGACACCGCCCCGAGCAACAGCGGTTTGCGCGCGTGTCGGGCGACCGAGCCGACCCAGTCATCCATCTGCGGATCTTTTTTAAGAGCCCAAGGCACCGAAGCCTCGGGCCAGAAGATGACGTCAGGCGCGCTCGCATCGCTGGCATCGAACGTCAGTTTCTCCACCGTGCGCAAAATCGCCTGCGCCTTGGTCGCATCCCATTTTTCCCCCTGTGGAATATAGGGCTGCACCAGCGCCACCCGCATCAGCCTTTGCCGCTGCTGATTCAGAGTGTCGCCGAGAAATGGAAAGGTGAAGCCGATCAGCACCAGCAGGGTGATGGTGAATTCCGGACTGCGTTTGCGCAGACCGGTCGCGCCTTCAAAGAAGATCCGGTGCGCGTAAGCCGCCACGCCCAGATTAAAAACCACGAGCACAAAGGAAACCGCCCAGGCTCCGGCATAAGCCGCCACCTGCAGCATGAAGGGGCGCTGCCATTGTGAAGCGGCGAGCGGCAGCCAGGGGAAACCGCTGAAAATAATCCCCCGCACCCACTCCAACACCACCCAAAGACCCGCGAGACCAAGCAGCGCGACAATGCGCACGATCGCCCGGTGGCCACGGAGACGCGGCATCATCCACCAGACCGCCAGATACCACAGCCCGATCAGCAATCCGATGAACGGCCCCAGAAGAAAAAGTCCGACCCAGGTGACATGATGCAGCCAGCCGAGCAAAACGGTCCAAGCCGCCGCCTGGGCACCAAGCACGGCCCGGGCAAATATCTTGAAAGGCGGCGCGCGGTAGGCCCACAGCACCGCCGGCACGGCGAACGCAAAGGCGAATTCGCCGGCCGAGACTGGCGGAAAGCAGACGCAGGTCAAAATGACCGTGAGCGCAAAAACCGCCAGCGCCCAGCCCAGGTGCGGCTGGCGCTGCCAAACGGTGAGTTGCTTGGCATAAGGATCAGGAGCGGCGGAGGAAGTTTGCAGCAACATTGTTTTGTAGGAGCCTGTTTACAGGCGACCAGGAGAGCGCTGCAAGCAAGCTCGTCGAAATTGATACCAAGGCAGTCGCCTGTAAACAGGCTCCTACAATAAGATCACGGGACGCAGAATCGGACGCCTTAAAGCACACCCTGCCTCACGCGCCGTGGCAGTTCTTGTATTTTTTGCCGGAGCCGCAGGGACACGGGTCGTTGCGGCCGACCTTGGGCGTCTCACGACGGATCGTAATGGAGGGCAGCTTGATCTCGGGTTCGGCGGGAGCAGGGGCGGATGCGCCGGCCGGCGCATCCGACTGGGTGGCGGCGGCAAGCGCCGTGGGCGCCGCGGCCGGGCCCTGGAGTTTCGCGGAACGGCCCAAAATGGCGAAAAGGTTCTCGAAGGCCTCGCGATTCGTGGCCGAGCGGAAAAGGCTCGTGCAGATCTGCAGGCGGACGTTGTTCATCAGCTCCTCGAAGAAACGGAAGGCCTCGCCCTTGTATTCGGAAAGCGGATCTTTCTGCCCGTAGGAACGCAGGCCGATGGAACGGCGCAGCTCCTCCATCTCGGTGAGATGCTCCTGCCAGTGGTGATCGATGGCGTTGATGACGATGTAGCGTTCCAAGCCGCCGAGCGCAGCGACATCCTCCACGGATTCCTTGAGCGCATAGGATTGCTTGATGCGCTCGACGAGCTTCTTCAGCAGCACCGCGGCGTCGCCCGTGAATTCCTCGAGCTTGGCGCTGACGGGGAAATGTGAATTCAGCCAGCCGATCAGGCTTTCCAGATTGGCGGCGGAGGCGCCGCCGCGCTCGCCGTAACCGGCGTTTTCCAGGCGCACGGCCAGCTCTTCCTCGATCATCTCGAAGATGATGTCCTTGGCGCGTTCAGCGTGGAGAGCGCCATTGCGGATGCCGTAGATGACCTCGCGCTGTTTGTTGAGCACATCGTCGTACTGGAGCAGGCGCTTGCGGATCGAGAAATTCTGCTGCTCAACTTTCTTCTGCGCCGACTGGATGGAATGGTTGAGCCACTTGTGTTCAAGCTCCTCGCCCTCCTGCATCTGGCCTTCCATGATCTTGGAGGCGATATTGCCCTGGAGGAAAAGCCGCATGAGATCGTCTTCCAACGAAAGGAAAAACTTGGTCAGACCAGGGTCACCCTGACGCGAGCAACGGCCGCGCAACTGGCGGTCGACGCGGCGGGATTCATGGCGTTCGGTGCCGATGACGAGCAAACCGCCCAGCTCGCGCACGCCTTCGCCAAGCTTGATGTCGGTGCCGCGGCCCGCCATGTTGGTGGCGATGGTGACCGCACCGCGCTGGCCGGCGCGGGTGACAATCTCGGCCTCCTGCTGGTGGTACTTGGCGTTGAGCACGGTGTGGATGACACCGGCGCGCTTGAGCATGCGGCTCAGCACCTCGGATTGCTCAACGGTGACAGTGCCGACAAGCACGGGCTGGCCACGCTGGTTGGCCTCATGGATCTGTTTCACAACCGCGCCGTATTTGTCGCGGCGGGTCTTGAAGATGGAATCGTTCTTGTCGATGCGGATGCAAGGCTGGTTCGTCGGGATCTGCGTGACGGCCAGCTTGTAGATCTCGTGGAACTCGGTCGCCTCGGTCTCGGCGGTGCCGGTCATGCCCGCGAGCTTTTCGTACATGCGGAAATAATTCTGGATCGTGACCGTGGCGTAGGTGCGGGTCTCGCGCTCGATGGTGACACCTTCCTTGGCCTCGACCGCCTGATGCAGACCGTCCGACCAACGCCGGCCCGGCATGACGCGTCCGGTGTTTTCATCGACGATGAGGACCTTGCCATCCTGGATCACGTACTCGACATCACGTTCATAGAGGGCAAAGGCGCGCAGGAGCTGGGAAATCGCGTGAATATCCTCGGAGACAACCTCGTAACGCTGCTGCGCGGCGAGCTTCGCCTGCTCCTTCACCTCGGGGGCATCGGAAGTTTTTTCGATCTCGATAAACTCCGTGGGAAGATCGGGCAGCATGAAAGCATTCGGATCTTCAGGACGAAGACGGGTGCGGCCGATTTCGCTGAGGTCGGCCTGGTGGTTCTTCTCGTCGATCGTGAAGAAGAGCTCTTCCTTGAGTTTGTAGACTTCCTCCTTGTTGAAGTCCGAGTGCATCTCGACATCGGTCTTGTCGAGCAGCTTGCGCCACTCGGGATTCTCCATGAGGCGCATGAGCTGCTTGTTCTTCGGCATGCCGAGTTTGACCTGCAGCATTTTCATCGCGGCGGTCTGCTTCTCTTCGGGCGTGGCGTCCTTTTTTTCCAGCAAGGCGACGGCCTCTGTCACCAAGCCGTTGACGAGGCGAAGCTGGTCGTTGACAAGTCCGGCAACCGGAGGCCGCAGGCGGGTGAAAGGTTGCTCACGCTCGATGGGTGCCGGGCCGGAAATGATCAGCGGGGTGCGCGCCTCGTCGATGAGGATCGAATCGATTTCGTCCACGATGCAATACCAGTGGTCGCGCTGAACCTGGTCATCCTTGCGGGTGGCCATGCCGTTGTCGCGCAGGTAATCGAAGCCGAACTCGGAAGCGGTGCCATAAGTGATATCGCGACCGTACATTTCGCGGCGAAGATCGGAAGCCATCTGCTGCTGGATGCAACCGACCGTGAGGCCGAGAAAACGATAAAGGTGGCCCATCCACTCGGAGTCGCGGCGGGCGAGGTAATCGTTGACGGTGACGAGCTGGGTGTTCTTGCCGACCAGGGCGTTCAGGTAGAGCGGCAAAGTGGCGACGAGGGTTTTGCCTTCGCCGGTGGCCATTTCGGCAATCCGGCCTTCGTGCAGACAGATGCCACCGATAAGCTGGACATCGAAATGCACCATGTCCCAGCGCAGTTCATGATCGCACACGATGACGGTCTGGCCGACGAGGCGACGGGCGGCATTTTTCACGGCCGCAAAGGCTTCCGGGAGAACCTGGTCGAGGGTCTCGCCCTGTTTCAGGCGGGCGCGGAACTCATCCGTCTTGGCGCGGAGCTGGTCATCAGTGAGCGACTGGTAGGCCAGTTCGTGCTCGTTGATGCGCGTGACGATGGGGCGGCATTTCTCGACGTATTTGCGATGATGACGGCCGGCGAATTTTCTAAAGAGGAAGCTTAACATGAAAGACGGTGACGATTAGCGGGGGAAAGCGCCTTGGCAAACGGCAAATCGCGCAACGATTTTTTCCCGGCAAGCCCCCTAAATCGATAGCGATCATAAACTCAGCCATAAATCCGCCCACCCGGCAACCGGGCCTGTCCGGGTAAAACGGCCCCCGGACAGAAGTTCACTCCGGCACCACTCGTCTTGAACTGCGTGGAACTGCCAAGCAGCTTTCCACTTCTGGAGGCCGGGCTCCACCCTGCAAACCAGCGTCAATCTTTACCAAAATAGATCAAGGCCTAGCACGGGGCCTGCTAATTTGGCAGGTATGGTAACCCACAATTCACAACTCCCCTCGGGTTCGACTGCCACCCCGGACCCTTTCGCTGATTATGCGACCGATAATTTTTTCGACGAGATGGTCGGGCCTGACCACAAAATGCGTCCCCACTACCAGCGCTATGCCGAGCGCTTTGCCGGGGTCGGCAAGGAGGAATTCGACGCCAAGCGCCGCTCCGTGGACCTCGCTTTTCTGCGGCAGGGCATCACCTTCAATGTCTATGGTGACGCCCAGGGTGCGGAGCGTGTTTTCCCCTTCGATCTCGTGCCCCGCATCATCCCTGCCGACGAATGGGAAAAACTCGAGGCCGGTCTGATTCAGCGCATCACCGCGCTCAACCTGTTTCTCCACGACATCTATCACGAACAACACATCCTGCGCGACGGCACCATCCCGCCGCACTATGTTTTGTCGGCAAAACATTTTCGGCGCGAGTTCGTGAACTTCAAGGTTCCGCGCGATATCTACATCCACATCTGCGGCACCGACATTATTCGCGACGACAAAGGCCAGTACCTCGTCCTTGAAGACAACGCCCGCTGCCCTTCCGGCGTGAGCTATGTCTTGGAAAACCGGCGCGCCCTCAAACGCACCTTCCCGGAAATCTACGAGTCCTACGGCGTGCGACCGGTCGACCATTATCCTGACGAGTTGTTGAAAATGCTGCGCTACGTCGCGCCCACGGGCGTGGCGGATCCCACGGTTGTATTGCTCACGCCCGGTTCGGCCAACTCGGCGTATTTCGAACACACCTACCTCGCCCGGCAGATGGGCATCGAGATCGTCGAGGGCCGTGACCTCGTTGTCCGCGACCAGCATCTGTTCATGCGCACCACCAAGGGGCTTCGTCCGGTTCATGTCGTCTACCGGCGCATCGACGATGATTTTCTTGATCCCACGGTTTTCCGGCGCGACTCCGCACTCGGGGTTCCCGGCCTGGTCAACGCCTATCGTGCCGGCACCGTCTCGCTCGCCAACTCCATCGGGACCGGCGCGGCGGACGACAAGGTCATGTATTATTTCGTCCCGCGCATCATCAAATACTACCTCGATCAGGAGCCGCTGATTCCGAACGTACCGACCTATCTGGCGAGCGAGGAATCGGACAAAAAGTACATGGTCGAAAATCTTGACAAACTCGTCGTGAAAGCCGCCAACGAAGCCGGTGGCTACGGCATGTTGATGGGCCCGCAGGCGACGCAGGCGGAGCGCGACGAATTCCGCAAACGCATCCTCGCCGATCCGCGGAATTACGTCGGCCAGCCCATGATTTCGCTCTCGCGCCATCCCACGCATTGCGAGGGCGAAGGCTTTGCCGGCCGGCACATCGACCTGCGACCGTTCATTCTCTACGGCGAAAAACCGGTCGTCATTCCCGGTGGTCTCACCCGGGTGGCGCTCCGCAAAGGTTCCCTTGTCGTCAACTCCTCCCAAGGCGGCGGCAGCAAGGAAACGTGGGTGCTCTATGGCAACAAATAATGCCCCGCCACCCATGCGACCATCCATACCTCTTGCTGTGGGAGCGGCTTTATGCCGCGATCAAACGTTTTCTTGCGGCCTAAAGCCGCTCCTAAATCAAACCAGCCGAACCCGGCTTCGAGCGGCCTTACCTCTCAAAGATAATCCACCCCTTACATGCTAAGCCGTGTCGCTAATTCACTCTACTGGATGAGTCGTTACATCGAGCGCGCCGACAACACCGCCCGTCTCGTCGATGTGAATCTCCAGCTCCTGCTTGATTACCGACGGATCGACGACGAAGCGCTCGCCGGACACTGGAGACCCATCCTCGAGAGCACCGGCGACGAGGAAAAATTCAAGTCGCTGCACCCCGACGCTAATGGAGCAAACGTGACAGAATTCCTCGTGCTCCAGCCGGAGAATCCCAATTCCATCGTCTCCGCCATCGCGCAGGCGCGCGAAAATGCCCGCATGGTACGCGACCAGCTCACGAGTGACTTTTGGGAGGAACTGAACCGGCTGTACCTGCATGTGCATTCGTCCCGCGCGCGCACCATCTGGCGCAGCAGCCCTCACGAATTTTTCCAGGAAATAAAAAACAGCGTCCTGCTGCTCCATGGTCTGGCCAACGCCACGGTTGTGCGCAACGAAGGCTGGAACTTCATGCAGACCGGCTGCTTTTTGGAACGCGCCGACAAGACCTCGCGTCTGCTCGATGTCCGGCATGCCTCCATCCCGGAGCGCGGCGCTCCGGCCGCCGCCAGCCAGGAGGATGTGCTCGGCTGGTCCGCCGTGCTGCGTTCCTGCAGTGCTTGGGATGCCTACAAGGCACAGCACGGGGCGGAGGTGCAACCGGCGCTCGTGACCGAATTCCTCCTCCTCTCCGACGACTTCCCCCGTTCCGTCCGTTTCTGTGTCGCGGCCACCGACTCCTCGCTCCGCCGTATTTCCGGCGTGGCCGGCGATCGTTTCAGCAACAACGCGGAGAAACTCGCCGGCCGGCTGCTTGCCGAACTGAGCTTCAGCTCCGTGACGGACGTCTTCGATCACGGCTTTCACGGCTACATTGACCAACTGCAGAGCAAGCTCAACGCCATCGGCGCGGCCCTCTTTCAAGCCTACATTTACCAACCCTTCCACACCCTCGAGGACTACGAGCTCCGCCAGCAGGAGGAACAGCAGCAGCAATGCGCCCGGCCGGCCGCGCCTCCCGCCCCATGAAATTGCACGTATCCCACCTCACGCGCTACGACTACGGTAGCGCGGTGCGGGAGAGTTTTAATGAAGCCCGGCTTCAGCCCGCCGCCGACCACCGGCAGGCTCTCCATGATTTCAAACTGCTCATCACCCCGCACGCCACGGTTTCGCACTATCCGGATTTTCACGGCAATACCGTGCATCTCTTCGAGATTAATCCGCCCCATCTCGAGCTCAGCGTTTCCGCCCTGGCAACCGTCACCACAACCGACTCGCCCGCTCTCGCGCCCACGGACGCGCCCGCCCCTTTGAGCGAATTGAGCAAAAGCATGATGCTCGACAGTTGCTATGAGTTTCTTCCACCCAGCACCTATGTGGAAATCACCCCTGAAACGACCAGCCTGGCCCGGCTGGCTGCGGGCAACGAGTCCGACGTCTGGCAGGCGGCGCAGTCCATCATGCGGTACGTCCACGGTGAGTTTCACTATCAGCCCGCCTCCACGAACGTGCACACCCACATGCGCGAAGTGCTGAAGGCGCGCCATGGCGTCTGCCAGGATTTCGCCCATGTCATGCTGGGATTTTGCCGTGCGCTGCAAATCCCCGCGCGCTACGTCAGCGGTTATCTCTACAACGGTCCGGCCGATCAACTGAAAGGCGCCCAGGCCAGTCACGCCTGGGTCGAGGTGCATGTGCCCGGCCACGGCTGGTGCGGGCTCGATCCGACGAACGCACAATCGGTCGCCGGTAATCATGTCAAGGTCGCCACCGGCCGCGACTACGCCGATGTTTCCCCGCTGAAGGGCACCTACCGCGGCACCGATCGCCGCAAGATGACCGTCGATGTGCTCGTCACAAAAGTGGAGGAGACTGCCGCCGGGCAATCACAGGTGCAGTCACAAGGAGCTTTCACCCGCGGCGCGGCGTAGCGAAATGCAGCAAGGCAAGATCCCGGGTGGAACGCGTTGCCCTCAACGCGTTTTCTTTGTGCTCACACCTTCGTCTTGAAATAAGCGATCGTTTTCTTGAGCCCTTCGGCGAGCGGCACCTTTGGTTCCCATTTCAAATATTTCTTGGCGAGAGTAATGTCGGGCTTCCTTTGCCGGGGGTCATCCATGGGCAGTGGCTTGTGCACGATTTTGGATTTGCTCTTGGTGAGCTTGAGTACGTTTTCGGCGAGTTCGAGCATCGTGAATTCGCCGGGATTGCCGAGATTGATCGGGCCGACGGTCTCGGTCTGGTTCATCAAACGGACAAACCCCTCAATGAGATCGTCCACATAGCAAAAGGAGCGCGTCTGCTGGCCGTCGCCGTACATCGTGATGTCCTCGCCCTTGATGGCCTGCACGATAAAGTTGGAGACAACCCGACCATCATTCGGATGCATGCGCGGGCCGTAGGTGTTGAAAATGCGCACGACCCGGATGTCGACTTTGTTTTCGCGATGGTAGTCGAAGAAGAGCGTTTCCGCGCAGCGCTTGCCTTCGTCGTAGCACGAACGTTTGCCGATGGGATTCACGTTGCCCCAATAACTCTCTGGCTGCGGATGAACGGCTGGATCACCGTACACTTCCGAGGTGCTGGCCTGAAACACTCGGGCTCTCACGCGCTTCGCCAGACCAAGACAGTTGATCGCGCCCATCACTGAAGTTTTCGTGGTCTTGATGGGATTGTACTGGTAATGCGGCGGCGAGGCAGGACAGGCGAGATTGTAGATCTGGTCGACCTCGAATTTGTACGGGTCGATCACATCGTGACGCACGAACTCGAAATTGGGATTGCTCAGCAGGTGCGCAATGTTGCCCTTCGTGCCGGTGAAAAGGTTGTCGATGCAAACGACCTCATGACCGTCGGCCAGCATCCGGTCGCTCAAGTGACTGCCCAGAAATCCGGCACCGCCGGTGATGAGTATGCGCATGGGAATAGCAGGTGGAAAGTGAAGGTGAAAGTGAAAGTGGCAGGCGGCAGCTTGGCGAGCCTTCAGTACGAACCTCTGCTGTCGTGCACGTTTGACATCCACGAAGTGTATTCACTTGTGCACAATCATGGCCCCATCATTGTGGTATACCATGTGGGTATACAATGAGTAGCGTCTGTCCCTTCTGGCAGTCTTGATGGCCAGCAAAATTCACCCCCGAAAGACTCTCAATCCACCTAAAGTACAGTACCCAACTCGATGAAGAAGGCCGTCAAACCTCGTTATTTCATTGTGAAGCATGACCTGCTTTCACTGCGCGCAGTTCCCGGTTTCATCTGGCGAGGCGATATACTGCCGCCAGCAATTCCCCGAATGTTCAGCAATGTACAAAGAGGTGACCGATGGATTGCTTTTGCTTACATCAAGGACGAAAACGAACGGAAGGCATGCGCACAAGTCACCGGCATCTATGAATGCACTGCTGAGGCTGAACACGGCCCCATTCCCCGTCACTGCCGGACGAGCTACTGGGGTCGGGGGTGGAACGGGAAAGCATGGATAATTCGAGGAAGGAAATTTGGAAAACAACCCACTTTTGGTCCTGTCAGCATTCCCCCGATCGACACCATACTCAAAAGATATGTCCAAAAGCAGGCGACCATCGTCCGCCTCCGGAACGCGCGCGAATTCGAGGCGATCCATCGCGAAGTCGTGAAGCGCGCGTTCAACAGCACTGAAGTCCCGGTTTTGGCGCGGGAACCTCGCAACGAGCAAGAGGTTCTTGCCGTGGTCGCCGGTGGCTTTAGACAGATCGGAATCAAAGAGATCCTGCGCATTCGGACGGGCTTCCCCGATATGCTTGTTCGAATTGGCAACCGTGAGGTCCACATAGAGCTCGAATACAATAGCGTGAGCTTCAAGGCCCACTTGCCTGACCTACACAAGGTCCGAGGACAACGCCACAAATTACTCGCGAAAACCAAACACCGTGGCGACAGGCGACCTGTGGCCATCCTGTGCTGGCTTGATGGGGACAAGCAACGGAAGCTTACCGAGCAAGTTCGAAACCTGCGTATTTTCGAACTCCAGACACTCTTGCGTGAGAAGCGTAAGATTCGTATCTGATTCTCGGAGCCTAAAAAAAGCCCTTGGGGGTTGTGGTCGCCAGTCTGAAACTTGACAGCTCCCCCTCATGCACGCATTTTGCACGCATGACGCGCAAGACCATATCAATCGACGCCGATGTTTACCGTCAGCTCAACCACAAGAAAGCGCCGAAAGAAAGCCTCTCCGCCGCCCTGCGGCGTTTGCTCGCGGATGAAAAGGACCCGGCGGATTATCTGGAAGAATTGTTTGCCGTGCCAGTGGAAGCGGACCTCGGTCTGCTAAGACGACGCCAGTCAAATCCGACCCGCTCGTCCCGTCGCCGTCGTGTTGCTTGACACGACATTCTTCATCGATCTGGCCGACGAGACTGTAGCGCGACAGGCCGGACCATGCGCGGCTTGGTTGCGCACTCACCGTCATCTCGTGAAGCGGGTCAGCGTGATCACCCTCGGAGAATTTGCCGTCGGCGCCAGCATCAAGGAAACGCTCCGGTTCTTTCGCGGCTACCAACCCGTGGCACTGGGAGCAGCCACCGCCATCGCCGCCGGTCGCCTGCAAGCCTCGCTGTCGTTCGAAATGGGCGAAAACGATCTCTGGATCGCGGCGACCGCCCTGCGTTTCGGCTGGCCCTTGGTGACGAGAGACAAAGCGTTTGCCCGCGTGCCCGGCCTAAAAGTTGTCGGATACTAACCGCAGTTTAAGCATTCAAAATCAAGCGCATTCTCTATCGCAGCAGATGCGAGCCAACCGTCAATAATTCTACCATGTCGTATACCATCCAAGGTCTCATCGTGAGCAGGCAAGAACATGCTATTTGTTCTTCAAAAAAACTGCCTTTCGTTTCTCTTGAATTGGATTTGCTGCTCATTCCGCTTGATCGCAATCTTGTTTTTCTTGTCGAAGGCGACGAAACCGAACCGGCCGAGCTTACCGGAGAAACGGTGCCTCCATGGCTCTCTGAGCTTGGCGCGCCATTTGATCGGTCTGCCTATATCGAAGCGGAATTTTGGGGTGGCGACGGCATGCAAGCTTCGTGTGTCTGGACCAACAGGCAGTTATCGGAGCCGCCTGTAATTTCATCTGGCGCAATCAACTTCGCGTTGATGAAGTTGGGAATTCCGAACACCAACGCGGAATACCGCTTTGGCATTCCGGTGCCGTCCTTTCGGGGAAAAGATCTTTTTGATATGGTCGGATTGGGGCGCTTTCGAAGTACGGATGCTTGGATCAAAGCCGCTGGCCAGCAGCTCGCACAGTGAAAGCAATCAGCATCAGACCACCGAACCAACACGCTTTGTCTCATTCTCCCCCGCCTCATACCGCTCAATCCAAACCCGGTGCCAGGGACCGTAGTCGCCGGCTTCGATATGGGCGCGGGCCTGCGCCATCAGGTCGAGGTAGAAATGCACGTTGTGGATTGTCACGAGCGTGCTGGCCAAAATCTCGTTCGCGGTCACGAGGTGGCGCAGGTAGGCGCGGGAGAAACGCGCGGTGTAATTGTTCAGGCCATCAACCAACGGTTTCGGGTCGGCACGGAAGCGCTCGTTGCGCAAGTTGATCAGCCCATCCGGTGTGAAAGCGGCACCGTTGCGCGCCACGCGGGTCGGATGCACGCAGTCAAACATGTCCACGCCAAGCGCGATCATCTTCAAAATCTGCGGCGGCGTGCCGAGGCCCATCGTGTAACGCGGTTTGTTGGCCGGCAAAAACGGCGTGGCTGCACCTACTTGTTTGAGCATCTCCGGCTCGGGTTCACCCACACTGACTCCGCCGACGGCATAACCGGGAAAATCCAGGGCGGCCAGCGATTCCGCGGCCTCGCGCCGGAGATCGTCGAAGGTTGAGCCCTGCACAATGGCGAACACATGATGCCCACCAGGCAAAAAGCCATTGTCGGTGGCGATCGCCTTGCATTGCTGGGCCCAGCGATAGCTCCGGTCAACCGCCCGGCGACAATCCTCGCGAGAACATGGCCACGGCGGACATTCATCGATCACCATCGCAATGTCCGAACCAAGATTCGCCTGAATCATCATCACTTCGCGCGGACCGAGAAACAGTTTTGCCCCATCAATGTGCGACTGGAAAGCGATGCCATCGTCCTGAATATCGCGCAACTTGGCCAAACTGAAAACCTGAAACCCGCCGCTATCGGTAAGAATCGGTCCGTCCCAACCCATGAATTTGTGCAGTCCACCCAGTTCCCTGACCAGTTCGGAGCCGGGCCGCAGATTCAGGTGGTAGGTGTTGCCGAGGATAATTTGGGCACCGACCTCGCTGATCTGGGCGGGCGTCATGGCTTTGACTGTGCCTTGGGTGCCGACCGGCATGAAAATCGGCGTTTCCACCACTCCATGCAGGGTCTGCAACCGCCCGCGGCGCGCCGCCGTGACTGCATCGGTGTTTAAAAGTTGAAAGTGGGCGGGCATGTAGGGCTTGGTTTTACCCCGCGAACCCTCGCGGCATAAAGCCTCCCTCCACCCTACCCGCGGGCTTGACCACCCTGTCAAATACCGAGTATCCACAAAGCGTGCTTCTGGTCATCGATAACTACGACTCCTTCACCTACAATATCGTCCAATATCTGGGCCAGCTCGGCGTGGAAATGCGCGTCTTCCGCAATGACGAGCTCACTCCCGCCGCCGCCGAGCGCCTGAAGCCGGACCGCATTGTCATCTCGCCCGGCCCCTGCACCCCGACCGAAGCCGGCATCAGTCTCGACATTTTCAAAACCTTCGGCGGTAAGAAGCCTATCTTCGGCGTCTGTCTCGGCCACCAGGCCATGGGCCAGTATTACGGCGGCAAAGTCGTCCGCGCCGGCCGTCTCATGCACGGGAAAATCTCCCCGGTCCAACACCGCGGGACCGACGTCTTCAAGGGCCTGCCCGATCCTTTCCAAGCCACCCGCTATCATTCCCTGCTGGTCGAGCGCGCCTCGTTGCCTGATTGTCTTGAAATCACCGCCGACACGGTCGAGGGCGAAATCATGGGCCTCCGGCACAAAGAATTTCCGATCTGGGGCGTCCAGTTCCATCCCGAATCCATCGCCACCCAAGACGGCATGAGGTTCTTCAAAAATTTTCTCGCCCTTTCCTGAGCCATGCGTTGCCCCAAGTGCACTTCCATTGAAGACAAGGTGATCGATTCGCGCATCGCCCGCGATGGCAATTCCATCCGCCGCCGCCGCGAATGCCTGGAGTGCAGCCACCGCTTCACCACCAATGAGGAATTCGTCCGAGATACCATCGTCGTCGTCAAACGCGACGGACGCCAGGAGCCGTTTCTCCGCGAGAAACTCGTCAGCGCCATCCGCGCCTCCTGCCATAAACGCCCGATCGACACCGAGCAGATTTCCATGCTCGTCGAGGATGTGATCGACGCCGTCGAAGCCCGCTACGACAGCCAGGTGCCCACCAGCGCCATCGGCGAACACGTCATGCAACGCCTCCGCAAGATGGACCAGGTCGCCTACGTCCGTTTCGCCAGCGTCTACAAGGAATTCCGCGACGTCTCCGAATTCGTCGACGAGATCACCAGCCTCTCCAAGCCCAAGAAATGACACGCTCGCCCAAACTGCGCCGCCTGCATTTTCTCAATTCCCTCTTCGCTCCGCTCACCGGCAGCGACCTCTACCTCGCCGAACAGATCGACGCCGCCATCACCACCGATCTCGACGAAGCCGTGGGCAACACCGTCACCGAAGGCAGCCCCGTCGAGCCCCACGATCCCGCCTTCGTCGCCGCGGCCGCCAAACTTTTCGCCCGCCTCTGCTCGGCGCAACCGCGGCACGGCTTCTATCATTTTGACGCCGCTGCCGATGACACCGGCGCCTCGCCGCTTTTCGCCCGCGCCGGCCTGATGCAAGGCCTCAAGCAGCTCGCCGCCTTCCCCGAGTCCACTGTCCTCGTGACCAATCTCCGCGCGGCGCATTGCCCGCCCGACCGCCGCTGGACGGAAAAACGCCGCCAAGCCTACGACGACACCCTTGCGCTTCTGCGCGAACTCACCGCCACCCGCACCCGCCGCACCGCGAACGTGAACCTGCTGTTTTTGTAGGAGTGGATTTTTTCATTTTACCGGAGGACGCAGAGAGCGCGGCGCCACCTCAACGCATCCTTTATTCATCCAAGCATCCAAGTTCACCGAGCCAAGGGTTCGGGGCTCGTTGAATCAATATACGAGTGGTGACTGATATGGTGCGGGAATTGAAACGGCAAAAGCTTTCCGCAGTGAACCCAAAAGGCTGTTCAGCTCTCCCGCAAGGGACTCATCAAGGAAGAACTCTTGCGATTCGATGTTTTGGTTGAAAGCTGTCGAGCAGATTCTGCCCATCCACAATGCCCCGCTTTTTGCGTGACACCAAATGCCTGGCGAACTGGCGCTAACCCGGACCGGCGCTTTTTCCCGCTGGTAAAAAGAGCATCAGTCTGGCCAGGTCCGGCCAAAAATATCTGGCTCCGGCCCGGCTCTTCTTTGATAGTGCGCTGTCCCACCCCCTATGACGCTCAACGACGCCCGCACCGCCATCACCGCCGCCCTTGGCCGAATGAATGCCGCCTACCTCGAAACCGTGTTCGACGAATGGGTCCTGGTCTCGATCAAGGCTGAACGCGGCACGATCCTTGCCTACACCGGGCCACGGACTGATAAATTCAGGCAAAGCTTTGCATCCGATATCCTGCCCCTGCGCGCCGAACTGGCCAATCAGAACCTCGCGGTCGGCGATTTCGCCTTTGCCTCCAGCGCCACCGGCACCAAACACGACGCCTGCCTGCGCACCGGGGAAACCAGTTTTCTCTTCTGCAACCACACGGCCAAGACCATTCAGGACATCCGCGCCAATCCCCGCTGGCTCGAAGCCCAGAAGCCTTTCGTGCAACTGAGCGAGCTCTTCCGGGCCAATCCTGTGGAGTGAAATGCAGGGGCGGCTTTACGCCGCGATGGCTTGCTTAATATCGCGGCATAAAGCCGCTCCTACAGCAAACCAATCGAAACCGATCTCAGCGCACCGTCCTCCTCACGTCAGCAGTCCGGTCCACACAAACCAGCCGTAAGCCGCGAGGAAGATCACCCCGGCCCAGCGGGGCAGACCGCCGAAACAAAGCAGAAAGAAGGCATGCGCGATCACGGCGGCAAGCAGCAGTGCGAGGCCGTCGGCAAACGCGGCCGGCACTTTGGCCGGCGCCATCAGGGCATAGACGCCGAGACAGAGCGGAATGCTGATATGGCCGTCGCCGATCTGCGACGTGTACACCACTTCGGCCCGGCGTTTCCAGCCCCAGTGGAGCGCGAGCAAGGCGTTCGGCAGCACCATCAGCCAGCCGCTCAGCCAGCCGAGATTCGCCACGCTCACAAATCCGGTTTTCTGCGCCGTGATCCAGGTGACCAGCCAGTCGATGCTCTCGTACAACGCCCACGCACAGATAAAAACCAGCGCGGCATCGAGGTAGAACAGAAAGCCGAAGGATTTTTTCCGCTGCACATTGTGCTTCATCACGTCGTAGACTTGGAAGCTCTGCCAGAACAGAAACAGCCCGATCAAAACCAATCCGTCGGTGCGGCTGAGCTGCCCGTCCTGCACCAGCAGCCACGCCGCGCCGGTGAAAAACAGGACCGCCGTCAGCGTCAGCAGCAGCGAAAGGCGGTTGACCTGCGTGGCGACCGCCGCATTGCCGGCTTTCGTTTCCCGGCCTTTCGATTTGGCCGGGGCCGCTCCTTTGGCTTTTCCACCGCCACTCTTGACGATCGTCAGCCCCCAGAGCACCGCCGGCAGCCCGAGCAGCAGGGTGAGGTTCGTGACATTATTGACGAGACAGTTGGTCAGCACCTCCTTCGCCGCCCCGCCCCGCTGCACCATGATGAAAACAAAGAGCAGATTCCCCAGCCCCGAGCAGTACGGCATGATGAGGGTGCCGAGCGCGGTGCCTTCCATGCCGTGCTTCAGCATCGCCTCCAGCCGCCAGAGCATGATCAGGGAAACGCCGACAAAAATCCCGAGGTAGGTCCAGAGAGAGGTCAGCCCGCAAGAATTGATGAGTTCCGTCAGCACACCGCCAGTCAGGCAACTGCGGCCGCCCCTGTAAACACCGGTGTGCAGTCCGTCCAAAACAACCACCAGTTCCTCCCACTCAACAAAACCAACCCTAACGCGCCTTGGTCCTCCAAACCTGTCAAGAGTCAAGACGTGACGTCTTTTTGATCCCTCTCCGCGAAAGGAATAAGACGCCTCTTCAATGCCGCGCAGAGAGATGTTGAAGCACCCATTTTTCTTCGGCTAGATCAACGCTATGGATGAGACTTGCACGGGCGAGCGTGGAGTGAGCCCTTTTGAAAAACGGAAAATGATGAGCGGAGATGGAGCATACGATTTAGGTCACATCCCGCGCGTTGTTCTCTGGCGGTCGACTCTGGCTGCATGCGTTTTAGTATCTCTTAAAAACACAACGCAAAGTATACAACGCTAAGGCCAGCTCGGCCGTCACAAAGAACCAAAATGCAATTGGGGAATCTTGTCTTGTACCCATCGGCGAGCCCCAGCGACTGCGCAGAATCCCACCTCGCAGCTGCACGTAGGCCATGCCGAAAAATGTAGCCGACACGAAAGCAAACAAAGCACGCGTACCTAAGAACTGCAGAGGTCGAGCACCATCCATGGAACGCTGCGCTTCTTTGAGCGCAGCTTGGTCTTCGTGCTGATGATAAGTGCCCATATCTTTTGTCGATCGATTGAACTCAGATACGATCGGGAGCGGAGCTCCCGGCGTTGTCTGTGGTGGCTGGATCGCCCTTCTTTTCATGTCTTCGCGAGCTCCCTGAGTTCTGGCACTTCGCTTCGACTGGCGATCTCGAAAAAATCACCAAACTCACTCTTCAACTTTGGATCAGCGCCCTTCGCCAACAGGAGCTTCACAACCTCGACATGGCCTTGAGCGGCGGCCTCGTGCAGAGCGGTGCAGCCATGCTCACCGGGAACATCAATGGTCGCCCCTTCTTCAATCAGGACTCTCGCTGCATCAACGTCGCCCCAAATCGAAACGACATGAAGAGGACTCTCTCCGAAGCAGTGGTCACGAACATCCGCGCCAGAAAGCTCGACGCCAGCGAACGCAGGAAGATCGGCAGACCGAATCTTATCGAGAACGATGGACAAAGCGGGACTCATATCTTCAGGCGATCAGTATATTCAAATCAACTGGGTTGATGTTTTCACCGTTTGTAAATTTGCCGGAAGAAACCGCATAAAACTCTCGGAAGCAATGTTTCATTCCTCCGGGTTGATCTTTTGCCCGTTGCTTTTGATGCGCCGAAACATCAACTCGTTTTTACATGCGCCCACACGTGTATGAATCCTCAACAGCCCGTTTCGTTTCCCGGTTGGAAGGCCGCTCTGGCCGAAATCCCCGTCTCAATTATCACGTCCGGGATCTTGTGCTACTGGACGGTGAAGGCGACGGTGGCCGCGCTGGGGGGCATGATGACGGTGAGCTGGACCGCCGTGCTGGTGACCGAGCCGAGAGAGTTCGTGGCAAACAGCGTGTAGGTGCCCGCATCAGTCGCGGCGACACTGGGGATGGTGTAGGTGACGCTTCTCGCGCCGGTAATGCTCGCACCGTTTTTCCGCCAGCGGAAAGTGGGCGCAGGATTGCCGCTGACCGCCGCCGTGAATGTCACCGACGCGCCGAGATTGATCGTCTGATTGGTCGGCTGCTGGGTGAAAACCGGCGCACTGGTCGCGGTATTGACCGTCAGGGTCGCCGCCGAAGAGGTCGCACTGCCCGCACTGTTGGTCGCCACCGCGGCGTAGCTGCCGGCATCACCGGCCACGACGCTCGTGATCGTGTAGGTCGCATTCGTCGCGCCCGCGATGTTAACGCCGGCTTTCTGCCACTGATATGTCGGCGTCGGGCTGCCGCTCGCGGCCACGGAGAATGATGCGGAGCCGCCGGTCGTCACCGTCAGACTGGTTGGCTGCGTCGTAATCGCCGGTGCTGTCGCGCCGGCATTGACCATCAAGGTTGCCGCAGTCGAGGTTGCGCTGCCCGCGCTGTTCGTCGCCACTGCCGTGTAACTGCCGGCGTCACCCGCTACGACGCTCGCGATCGTATACGTTGCATTCGTCGCGCCGGCGATGTTGACGCCGGCTTTCTGCCACTGATACGTCGGTGTCGGGCTGCCACTCGCGGTCACGGTGAATGATGCGGCGCTTCCGGTTGTCACGGTCAGGCTGGTTGGCTGAGTGGTGATCGCCGGCGCGCTCGCCGAAGTGCTGACGGTGAGCGTGGCGATAGCAGAGGTCGCACTGCCGGCGCTGTTCGTCGCCACCGCCGTGTAATTGCCCGCATCGCCTGCCGCGACACTGGCAATGGTGTAGGTCGCGCTGTTCGCGCCGCCAATGCTCACACCATCCTTGAACCACTGATATATCGGCGTCGGATTGCCGCTCGCCGCCACCGTGAACGAAGCCTGACTACCGATCGTCACCGACAAACTGGTGGGCTGCGTGGTGATCGCCGGCGCAGTCGTCGCGGCGCTGACCGTAAGCGTTGCTGCATTCGAAGTCGCACTGCCCGCACTGTTGGTCGCGACGGCCGAGTAGTTGCCGGCATCGCCCGCGGCGACACTGGCAATCGAATACGTCGTGCTGTTCGCACCACCGATGCTCACGCCATCCTTGAACCATTGATACGTCGGCGTCGGGCTGCCGCTCGCCGCCACGGTGAATGATGCCTGGGTTCCAACGGTCGCCGACAAACTGGCAGGCTGCGACGTGATCGCCGGCGCGGTCACTCCGGCACTGACCGTGAGTGTCGCCGCATTCGAGGTCGCGCTGCCCGCGCTGTTCGTCGCCACCGCCGCATAGTTGCCCGCATCGTTCGCGGTGACACTGGCAATGGTGTACGCCGTGCTGGTTGCACCGGGAATATCCACGCCGTCTTTCTGCCATTGGAAAGTCGGCGTGGGCGTGCCGCTGGCGGCCACGGTGAATGAGGCCGATCCGCCTGCCGTAACTGTCATGCTTGAAGGATCGGTCGTGATGCTCGGAGCTACATTCGACACTCCGCCCGTGATGGTGATATTGACCTTGATTTTCGCGCTATTGCCACCCGAACCGTTCGATCCGTCCCAGGCGGTAATCGTGAGCGGATAGCTGCCGGCCGTTGTCGGCGTACCGGTGATCGTCATCTTGTATGGAGCCGTCACATTGACGTAGGTCCCCACCGCATTCGTGAGCGTCAGTCCAGCCGGGAGCGTGCCGCTGATACTATAGGATTTGGGATTGCCGGGCGCACCGCTCACCGTGACAGCCACGGAAGCGGCCGTGCCACTGGCCTCGGATATGGTGAACGTCGCGTTCGCCGCGCCACTTGTCGGTGTGCCGGCGAGCGGCGTGGCCGTGACATTGAAGACCGTGGCACCCGCCACGGAATTATACGCCCCCATCGCCACCACCGCAAAAGCCGACCGCATGATCGCCGTGGCGTTATTGGACAACAGGTCCTCCATCTGCAGCGCGACGCGCAGTACCGGAGTGCGTTGGAGCAACAGGACCAAAAATCCAGTCGGCATCTGCAACCAGCGAAAACGAAGAAAAAGGCTGTTTAGGTACATGGTTGTCCAATGGTTGAAATATTCGCTAAAAACTGCCGTTAAATGCCCGGACGCCGTGGCTCAGTTGCAACCGCAGCCGCTGCCACCCACGCCGCGGCCGCCGGAAGAGGCTTCGCGGGAAAAATAGATGTGCTCGAACATCGTGTTATGCATCGGATCGCGATCCGGCCGCATGCTGTAGTCGGCCAGCGTCGCGCGTTCCCAAGGCTGCACCTTTGTGGTGGCGCAACCGGTGAAAAGCGCGGCAAAGCCGCCGAGGACGACGAGAAGGGTGATTTTTGATTTCATGGTTTTTCCTCCAGCAGACGGATGATTTCCTCGCGCAGGCTGCTGACGGTTTCGGCCCCGCGAAAACCGCTGTGCACCGCCCGCACCACCCCTTTGCGATCGATGAGATAGGAAGTGGGCATCGTCGGCACCTTCACCTCGGCCACCAGTTTCTGCGACCCGTCGCGCACCGTGGGAAACGCCGGGGAGAAGCGCTTGAGAAATTCCGCGTAAGGGGCGTTGGTTTTGTCGATGCTGACCGCAAGCAGCACAAAGCCGCGCCCCGCGAGTTCGTGTTGCAGTTCGGAATAGGCCGGAAACGACGCTTTGCACGGGGCGCACCACGTGGCCCAGAAATCCACGAGGACCACCTGGCCTTCGAGCGCGGGCAGCGTGCCTTCAAGCGCATAGCCGTCGAGGCGCGGAAACGGCTGGCCAATTTTCACCTCGGCCCAGGCCGCGGTGGTGAGCGCCAGCCCCAAGGCCAGCCCGGTGATAATTTTAGTTGGTAACGACATAATTGAAAAATCCCCTGGTTTGATGCCGCGCGGTCGCGGTGAGAATGCAGCCTTCCGCGCCCATCGCTTCCTGGATGAACCGGATGCCTTCCTGCGGTTGCAGAATGAACGCCGTGGTGGACAAAATACCGGCTTGCAGACACGTCGGCGCAATCACCGTCACCTGCCGCGCCCCGTGCGCGACCGGATAGCCGGTCCGCGGATCGACGATGTGCCCGTAACGAACCCCGCCCACCGTGAAGCCGCGCAAATAATCGCCGGAAGAAGCCACGCTGCGATTCGCCAGCGCGATACTCCCCCAGCAAGCCACACCGGGACGCGTCGGGTCTTCCAGCCCGATGTGCCAGCCCGGCTTGCCCGGGGCTCTGCCGATCGTGTGGATATCATGGCCAAAATCCACCAACGCACAGGTGATCCGGTGGACGCGCGCGATGCCTGCCACCGCATCCACCGCGTATTCCTTGCCCCAGCCACCAAAGTCGATGGCCATACCGGCCTCGGGCAGGCGGACCCGGCCTTTGGCCCGTTCCACTTTTTTCCAGCCCACCAGACGCCGGGCCCCGGCAATTTCCGCCGCTGCCGGAATCCGCGGCACCGCCGCTTTGTAGTCCCACAGCCGCATGAGCGGCAGCGCCGTCACATCGAGCAGCCCCTGCGTCATGAAATGCAGCGAATCGCACAGGTCGAGAAACTGCTCCGTCTCATCGTCAATTTCCACCCAGTCGCGACCCGCCGCGGCGTTGATGCGGCTGACCAGACTGTCGGGGCGGAACCGGGAATACTTCGCCTCAAACGCCGCCACCCAGGCGACGACCGCCGCTTCGAAAGATTTCGCCGCGCCGATATCCGCGCAGACGTACTGCACTTCGCACTTGGTGCCCAGCGCCGACCACCGCAGAAAGCGCAACGTCTCCGCGCCGCCAGCCGCCGGAGATGGGGCTGATGGAGGAGACGTGGGCATTGCGGCGATCTGTGGCATGGAAGGCCCGCGGCTCAATGAGAAAATTTAAACCCGACCGTGAAAACATTGGCCCGGCTGAACGCGTCCTGCGGCGTGACACCGTCGAGCCCGCGCGACGTGTAGCGGTCGTAGGCCACGTCAATAGCGACCCACGGCTTGATGTTCCACACCAGCTTCAATCCCACATCGACGGTCTGCATGTGTGACAACCGGTAATCCGAGGAATAGAAAGGCGCCTTGCCCGTGCCAGTCTCGCCCAGCACGGGTTCGTAGCTGGTGACAATGTGGGCCGCATCAGGATCGGGATAATAAAAATCCGCCGCCGACTGGCGGTAGAGCCGGATCGACGGCTGCAGATTAAAATGATCGCCGAGCTTTTGCACCCATAGCAGCGACAGCGTGTTGCTGGAAATGCCAAAAGTGTCGTGGTAGTAACGGTAGGACGCATCCAGCGCGCCATGCAGCTTTTCGAAATTGTGGTTCGTCGCGAGAAAAACGCTCACCTTGTTTTTCTCCAGCGGCCGGTTCTCCGGCACCGTATAATAGGTGCCCGGATCAAGATCGAGCATCGTGGTGGAAACAATCTTGTACGGATCGCTCATGTAGCCGCGGGACCGGCCGTACGACACATTGGCCGAGACCGAGGTGTTCGGATCAAGCAACTGGATGACCCCGACCATAAAATCGTTGCCGGTCTTCGGACGCTTGATCGTCCAGCCGAGTTTCTCCTCGTTGATCTTGTCGTCCGTCCGGCCGTAACCCAGGAGCAGGCTCGTATTCTTGTCGTTGAAATCCGTGACCGTGTTCAGCGACCAGCCGTTCGAAACATAATCGCTCTCGCGGCTGTTGGCAAAACCGACGGTGAGGTTCACGCGGCTGAATTGGTGGGACAGCTCGGAATCCCAGGCCTTGCGGCGATCATGCATCATCGCCAGCGGGGTCGGCGCTCCCGGCGCGAGCGGTTTTTCCCCCGTCGGTGTCGCCCCGGCGATCGAATCGATCAAGCCCATGATTTTGAAATGCGTGCTGGTGGAAAGATCAGCATCGATCAGTCCGTACTGGGAATCCACCCGGATGCGGTGATCATCCTCCTGCCAGGATTGCGCCTTGAAGGTGAAACTGTTTTCCGCCCGGCCGGTTTTCGGCAGACTGAGCCAGAGGATGGCTCCAACAATTACGGCGCGAGATGAATTCCTGAAACGGGTGTTTGGTGGATTGCTCATGAAAAAAAGAATGCCGATAGATGTGTGCTGCGACCCATGCCGACAAGTTTGGTTCGAACGTTTTCCGTTAAAATCCTGCCAATCTTTCTGCATCACAATCAGTACTGAGGCAGATCCCCTCGCTCAATAGGCCCGAAATCATCTAACGCGGGATTAATCGCGTCGGTTCATTTGCATTAGCCGTCCGGCATGGCCTCGATCACCATTCGGTTTTTCGCGGGCTGATTTTTTCCCGTGCACCTTGGAAAAAATTCTCATGTGCGGCAACTTTCACCCACGCACGCGGGCCCCGCCACTGATTTTTTACCCTCAGTGTATAAAGTATTCGGACGACAAACCGGAACCATCGCGCCCAATACATCTCCAAGGTGATTCTTTGGGTCACGTTCCTCCCCTGCGGCCCCATCACATTTCCCATGACTTCCCGGATTGAAAACATCGTCATCGTCGGCACCGGCTGCGCCGGCCTCACCGCCGCCATCTATACCGGCCGCGCCAATCTGCAACCGCTCGTCCTCGAGGGGACGCTGCCCGGCGGCCAACTGACCACCACATCGGAAGTGGAAAATTTTCCCGGTTTTCCCGAGGGGATTGACGGATTCCAGTTGATGCAGAATCTGCGCAAGCAGGCGGAAAAATTTGGCACCCGCTACGAGAGCGGTTCGGTGCAAGGCCTCGACACCGCAAAGTGGCCTTACACCCTGAAGCTCGCCGATCGTGAAATCCGGACCAAAATCGTGATCGTCGCCACCGGCGCCTCGCCGCGTCTGACCGGTGTGCCCGGGGAAAAGGAACTGTACGGCGGCAAAGGCGTGACCACCTGCGCCACCTGCGACGGTGCGTTCTACCGCCAGATGGATGTCGCCGTCATCGGCGGCGGGGACAGCGCGGCGGAAGAGGCCCTGTTTCTCACGCGCTTCGCGAGCAAAGTTTACCTCGTCCACCGTCGCGATGCGTTGCGCGCTTCGAAGATCATGTCCGACCGGGCCACGTCGCACCCCAAAATCCAATGCGTCTGGAACAGCGTGCCCGTCAGTGTCGAAGGCGTGGGCGCAGGGGCGGTCAACGGTCTCAAAATCAAAAATGTGCAGACCGGCCTGGAATCGGTGTTGCCGGTCAAAGGCGTGTTTGTGGCCATCGGCCATGTGCCGAATACCGCGCCATTCAAGGAAGCGGTCGACACCGACGACCAGGGCTACTTCATCACGACCGACCACAGTCAGGTTAAGACCAAGACCCCCGGCGTGTATGTCGCGGGCGATTGCGCCGATCATCACTATCGGCAGGCGATCACCGCAGCCGGCATGGGCTGTCAGGCCGCCATTGAAGCCGAACGCTGGCTGGCCGGCAAGGACGCCTGAGAATTCTCAACACGCCAGACGCTTCAGGCTACGGCTTGGGTTCGCGCCCAAACGGATCCTTGCTTTGATACAAAGCCACGGCTTGAGCCCGGCGTCTGACCCCCAGCTTTTCAAAGATATTGGCGATGTAGTTTTTCACGGTGTTCTCGCTCAGCCCCATGAGCCCGGCGATTTCCTTGTTGGTGCGGTATTCGGCGATGGCCGCCAGCACCCGCTGCTCCTGGGGCGAGAGCAGACCGAGACCCGTGGATCCTTCCGACTTCACGCGGGTATCGCGCATGATTTCGAGGACCCGGCCGGCCACATCACGGGAGAATATCGGCCGGCCGGCCCGCCCATCCCCGATCGCCTGGATCAGCGCGGACGGATTGATTTCTTTCAGCAGATAACCTTGGGCCCCGGCGACCACCGAACCGTAGATAGACTCATCGTCCGTGGCCGAAGTCAGCATGATCACACAAACCTCCGGCAATTGCTGGCGGATGGTCCGGCAGACATTCAGGCCGTTGTCATCGGGAAGCTTGAGGTCCAGCAGCACCACATCCGGTCGCAGACGATGCACCTCACCAAGGGCGGTGGCCGCCGTGTCGGCTTCCCCGACAATATCAATGTTGCCACCCGTGGGTTCGCTCTCGATGGAAACGCGGATGCCACGACGGACCAAAGTGCTGTCATCAACAATCAGGACCCTGATAATGGACGTTGCATTCATGCGGAATTGCCCGGTTGGGATAATTTCAGGCTGATTTTGGTTCCTTGAGTGGGTCGCGAGTCGATTTCGAGCTGGCCGCCGAGTGAGATCGCCCGCTCGGCCAGATTTCCCAGTCCGCGTCCGCCCGGCTGGATCGCTTTCGGATCAAAGCCCACTCCGTCATCGCTGATCAGAAGGACCGAGCCTTCCGCCGTGCGCCGCCACGACACGGCAAGACGCGCCGGGTGGCCATGCCGCAAGGCGTTGCTGACAGCCTCACGGACAAACTGCAGGGCCTGGCTCCGGTGCATCGGCGCATAACCGGCCACCAGCTCCTCGTCGATCGCGAGCTCCGTCGCCACCACCTCCGGTCCGTGAAGCTGCTGGATCAGCCGCGCCACGGCTTCACCAAAGGTGGAATCCAACGGTTTGGGATCAACCTTCTCGACATAGCGGCGGAGGTCCATGATCACCCGGTTTAATTCGGCCCTGGTTTCGTCAAGCAATTGGCGGGCGGCCGGCAGATCCTTGACCATCAGGGATTGCACGCGACTGAGCGCCATACCGGTGCCGAAAACACTTTGGATCGCGCCGTCATGCAGCTCGCGACCGAGACGCAAACGTTCGTCGATGCTTTGCTGGAGCTGCTCCCGCGCCCGGATCGAAGATTGCACGCTGCGCGCCATCTGGCCGAATTCATTGCGCTGATTCAGCAGCGGGGCCAGCGGCGCGGGATCACCGCAAACCAGACTCCGGTTTACCAGGGAAAACGGACGCAATATCCAAAAGTGCATGAGCACCGCCACCAACAACACCGCGCCCACACCGTTATAGATAAAAAGCGCCTGTTCGATATCCTCCATCGCCTGATCTTCCATCTGGGGATCAATCACATGGTAATCCACACCCGCAATGGCCCGGCCATGATGATCCAGCAACGCTTGCCAGGCCTCCAGCTCCTCATCGGCACGGGCATCATTGGCGTGAGTGGGGCCGGTCAGCGCGATGTAACCCTGGGCGGTTTCGGCCAGTTCGCGCAACCTTTGCTCGTCCCAGTGCTGCGCAACGACAAGCCAGCCGGACGGGACAACCTGATCGGCCGTCATTTTTCGCGCCATGATCGGCTGGCCCAGGATTTGGGACAGCTTGCCACCAATGAAGGCATGGAAACTGAACGGCACGTTCTTCACCAACGACGGCTGCAAATCCCCCGGCGGCAGCGGCGTCTCCGTCAGCGTTGAGCCGGTCAGGCGATCCTGACCGTAGATCACCGCCCCGCTTTTATCCAGCACCCAAACTTCATCAATCCGGTATCGGCCCAGCAGGCTCCCGATATTTTTGTCCGCCCACACCGGATCGCGGCTCGCGAGGAAATCAACCATGCCGCCGTGACCGGAAAAATCGTTCAGATAACGACCCGCCGACTGTGACACCGAACCCACCAGCCGCTGCAGACGGAATGCCATTGCTTTCACCCGCTGCTGCCGGGCAAAAACCTCCTCGTGCTCGTGCAGGTGCTTAAAATAGCAGGTCGTCCCGATGCAAAACAGGCAGAGCAAAGCAAGCAGCGCCAGAATTCTAAGTCTGATGGTCATGGAGGTGCACCCGGGATGGAGCGACGATACGTCCGGAAGGATCTGGGCACGCAACCACTTTCTGCGACCCGACGCCAGAAGGCGCACATGCGCTGCGGCAACTTCATCCCGCTAGGTTAATATTCACCTGACGGAGTTCGCCCTGCCTGATGGATTGACATAAATTTCAGTCTTACGGGATGGATTTTCGGACATTGCCCGTGTTCTCATTGTGACCCCAATTTTTCGCTCCCCGCCCGCCAAAGCAAAAACCCGAACGATTTCACCCACCGACGTTGCCGATAAGCGTGTTTGAAATAAACCGCATGCCACCTACTCTCACTCCCAGATGAAATTACCCCGCCTGTTTTTCCTGTGGTTTTGGCTGCCGGCTCTTTTTCTATCCGCCGCTCCGGGCTCATTTGATGCCAGCCCGAGTGCCGTCGCCGTCGAGCTCGTCGCCGGGCAGGCTTCGATTCAACCAGGACAGCCCTTCTGGGTCGCGCTCAAGATGAATCACGATGAGCACTGGCACAGCTACTGGATCAATCCCGGCACCGGTTACGCCACCTCGCTGGAGTGGAAACTGCCCGAAGGTTTCACCGCCGGTCCCATCGTCTGGCCGACTCCGCATGTCATGAAGGACGCAACGGGACAGGTCACCGGCTACGGTTACGAAAACGAAGTTTTTCTTTTCACCCAAATCACTCCGCCCGCCGGACTCGCCCCCGGCAGCAGCATCACCCTCCAAGCCAAAGCCGGCTGGCTCATGTGCAAGGATTCCTGCGTTCCTGGCGAAGCCCAGGTCAAGCTCGCCCTGCCGGTCAGCGCCACGGCGACCGCCGATACCTCAGCCTCTGCGCAAAAATTCTCCGCCGCTTTCGTCCAATTGCCGAAACCTGATTCCCATTGGACGGTCACCGCTGCGCGAAAAGATAAGAGTGTCACCCTGCGGATCAGCCCCGCCGCAAATCAGACCCATCGTCCGACCGAGCTGCGTTTCTTCGACGACAACGGTTTCTTAGACTACGCCGCACCCCAAATCATCCGCGAAGAAAACGGCAGCACCATCCTTACCCTCACGCCTTCGACCGAAGCCAAGCCCGACGCCACCCGCCTGACGGGAATTCTCACGTCCGCCAACGGCTGGAGTCCAGGTAGCAGCTATGCGGGGATCGTTATCGATGCGCCGTTTGAGAGCGGCTCTGGCGGCATGACGGCTTTCGCCGGCACATTATTTTTCGCCTTCGTCGGCGGACTCATTTTGAACCTCATGCCCTGCGTCTTTCCGGTGATCGGGATAAAGATCCTCGGCTTCGTCAACCAGTCGGGCAACGACCGCAAAAAAGTCACGCTGCACGGGCTCGTCTTCGCTTCCGGCGTATTGCTCTCGTTCTGGACGCTGGCCGGAGTGCTTCTCGTTTTACGGGCGGGCGGTTCTCAGCTGGGTTGGGGCTTCCAGCTCCAATCACCGGCTTTCGTGTTCGGCATGGCGGTCTTCATGCTGATTTTCGCGCTGAACATGAGCGGGCTTTTTGAGGTCGGTCTGTCCGCCACCGGTGTCGGTGGCACTTTGCAAATGAAGGAAGGTTTCAGCGGCTCATTTTTCACCGGCGCGCTCGCCACGCTCGTCGCCACCCCGTGCAGCGCTCCTTTTCTCGCACCTGCGCTCGGAGCGGCGCTGTCCCTTTCCGCCGTGGAATCGCTTTTGATTTTCACCGCCATCGCGATCGGCCTGGCCATGCCGTACCTGCTGCTTTCGATTTTTCCGCAGGCGATAAAGCTCCTGCCCCGCCCCGGCGCGTGGATGGAAACGTTCAAACAGTTCATGGCCTTCCCGCTCTATGCCACGGTCGGCTGGCTGTTGTGGGTTCTCGCCGGCCAGACGAAGGACGACGACAATGCGCTTCTCCTGATCGCATTCGGCTTCGTGCTCGTCGCGATGGCCACCTGGGTCTACGGCCGCTTCGGCCAAGCTCACGGCAAACCGGGCCGTCAGCGGTTCGGCCGCATCGCCGCCGCCGCACTTTTTGCCGCCGGGCTTGCCACCGGCTGGCCCAAAGGCGCGCCCGCCGAAAACGCCACCGGCTATCAGGTCACTTGGGAGAAATGGAGTCCCGAAGCTATCGCGGCCGGACAAAAGGCGGGAAATTTTGTCTACGTGGATTTCACGGCCCGCTGGTGTGCCACCTGCCAGACCAACAAGGCCGCTATTTTCCACAATGACACCGTTCTCACCGAGCTGGCGAAACGCCACGTCGTGCTCCTGCGCGGCGACTGGACCAACAAGGATCCGAAGATCACCGCCGAGCTCGCCCGCTGGAACCGCTCCGCCGTCCCCTTCAACCTCATCTACGCCCCCGGCAAGCCCGATCCCGTGGTATTACCCGAACTGCTCACGCCCGGCAAAGTCCTTGATGCCCTCGCCCAAGCCGCAAAATAGCATGGTCATCCGAGCGCTTTGAGTATTAATGGTCGGACGAGTCACTCCTCAACCCACACATGAATAAAACAAATATCTGCCCCACCCGTCCGTCCCTGCGCAAATCAGCCCTGCTCGCGCTGGGCTTCGCCCTCAGCCTCACCTTCATCCCTGTTGCCACTCTGACTGCTGCCGGCACGGAAGTCTTGCAGCCCCTCGCCGACAAGGCCCTGCCGCTGACGCACACTTTCTCCAAGGTCGCCGGCGAGAAAGGTCCGCATGAATTGAAACTCACCAACACCTCCACAGCATCTCTCAAGGTCAGCGTGAAAATTCTCCTTAGCGTTTACGCGCATGCTTCCGACAGGGCCAGAGTTCTTCCCGCGCAAACCATCGAGGCCGGCAAGGACTGGACGATTTCGCAACTGGCCGCACTGGACAGGGTGATCATCACAGCCGAAGGCTACGCTCCGCTTGAACTGGAAGTTAAATAATAATCTTCCGCCACTTTCCACCGGGGCAGGTTCATCCTGCCCCTTTTTTGTGCCTGATAAAGAAGCGCCGACCTTATTTGCCCGAGATCCGTTCCAGACGAATATCGACTTCCCCGGTGACAAATTTCCATTCCGGCGAGACCCGTAATTGGGCGGCGAGGTCATCAAACGCCGCCGCATCCTCCGGGGCATATTCAAACCAGGTCAAAAAATCATACGGCTCGTCCGGCCCCAGATCACGGCAATGATGCAGCCGCCGGGCGATCGCCGGCAAAAAGCCCAGCCCGGTTTTGATGTGGGCGGACTGTTCCTCGAAAATATCCCGGCGTTCATCCTGGGTCAGGGTCCACCAGGTTGCACTCTTCCGGATCGGGATCAGGGCGGCACACCGGGAAGCGGGACGACCCAGGCCCTCCTGTTTCGCCAGGAGTTCGCTCTTTTCCTCCTGCGTCACATAGCGTTCGTTGCTGGTGATGCCGCGCAACACCCACGCCGCGCCCACGCCGCTCACCGCCGCCGGTGCAATATTGAGGAATCGCGCGACCGGCAAAGGCTCGCCACAAATCGTGGTCATGCGCGTCACCCGCCAATTCCCGGTGCTTCCGCCGATAAAGGAAAACAAGCGGGTGCTGATTCCGGGTGCTAGAGTGTGATTCGTGCCCATGACCGGCATGGATCATGAACAGAAAGCACAAATTAAGCCAATGCCGGCCATGCAACAATCACGTATCGGAAGCACCATTGCGCCGCGTTTTTTAAGTGCCTGGGGAAATAAATGGAAACACCGCATCCCTCTTTTCGGGACCCAATACCACTCTCGCAAACAAAGATGAAGTTTCTCCCATGAGAAGCGGCATTTGATACCCTCACCCTGTCTTCGCCGGTGGCTGCATTTGGATGAACCCATTCGCGAGTGTGATCAGTCCACCACCGACCATGAGGTGCCAGGTCACAGGCTCGTTGGCGTAGGTGAGTCCGGCCCACGCCGAAAAGATCGCCGGCAGAAACAGGGCCATGATCGAGCCGAAGATCGGTTCGAAGCAGTAGATCAGCCCGGCTTCGGTGGCGCTGATTTTCGGCTGCCACTTGTTCATGATCGTGAAAGATCCGATGGTGCAGAATCCCGTCAGCAGAACAGTGAATCCCACCCAGGCGACCGACGTCCATGGCACGAACACATCGGACATATGCGGCGCAGTGCAGAGCGCCATGGCACTGAAAACCACCGCCGCGACCGCAAACATCACCACCGTCACCGGCATCACGCGGTTGGCGCAACAGGCTTTGTTTTCCAGCGTGAGAATCTGTCCCATAAAAAACACCGAGCAGAGCAATGTCTCCCATTCACCCCGGCCGAGCCGCATTGAATAAAAGTTGAAACGGCCGAGGATCGCCACGCCGGCCAGGACCAGTCCGCAACTGAGCCAGATCACCGACGGGGGCGCCTTTCTGGTCCGAATTGCCAGATAGGCCGGAATCAAAATCGCGTAGAATTGGGTGAGGAAGGCCGAGACCGAGGCGGAGGTATATTGCATGCCATCGATCTGAAAGAGCATGCCGAGCGACGAAAACAATCCAAGCATCAGCCCCTGCCGCCATTCGGCCGAAGTAAATCCGCCCAGATGTTTTCGTGCAAGAACGAGCATGACGATAAGTCCGAGCAGAAAACGGGGCGCCAGCGTCATCGCCGTCACAAACCAGTTGTCGCTCGCCGGCAGCAGTCGCTGGTGCGTGTACTCGATCGTCTTGAGCAGCGGAAAACTGAGTCCCCAGAAAAGATTCGCCAGCAGCAGCATGAGCAAAGCCTGCCGATGTTCGGTGCGGGGCGCGGTCATAAGGAAAGAAGCGTAGGGGTGACAGGACCGCGTCCAAGCGAAAACCCGAGGGGAAAGACGGCCGGCCAAAACAAAACCGCCGCGGATTGCTCCGCGGCGGTTGAAAGTTTTGCTTCAGTTTTGGCTGAAATCAGGAGACGTGCTTGCTGACAAGCTTGGTCATGTCGAACATGCTGACCTGAGCCTTGCCATTGAAGACGGCCTTGAGGGCGTCGTCGGCATTGATCATGCGCTTGTTCTTTTGATCCTGGAGGCCCTTCTTTTTGATATAGGCCCAGAGTTTCTTAGTCATTTCCGTGCGGGGCAACGGAGCAGAACCGACGACAACAGCGAGTTTGGCGTCAGGGGTAACCGGCTTCATGAAAGCGGCGTTGGGTTTACGAGTGGTTTTTTTAGCCATAGTGCTATTCGTCATAGAAGTGATGTTGGCCAATGCAATGATTTTCTAGAGGGAAAATCATTTTTTCAGAGGAGAAATTTGGAACATCTGCCAAATTTAGCCTTGCGACGTGGAATTTCTTGCTCTCCTGCGACGGTTCAGGAGCCCTCGTCCGTCTGGACAAACTGCCGGTAAAGCGCGGCGTAGTGTCCCCGCCGGGCGAGCAATTCCGCGTGTGTGCCCCGCTCGATGATGCGCCCTTGGTCAAGCACCAGCACGAGATCCGCATGACGGATCGTGCTGAGCCGGTGCGCCACCACAAAGCTCGTGCGGCCCGCCAGCAGGCTGCGCAACGCATGCTGCAAACGCGCTTCCGTCAGCGCATCGATGGAACTTGTCGCCTCGTCGAGGAGCACCAGCCGCGGGTCCGCCAACAACGCCCGGGTGAAACAGATCAACTGGCGTTGCCCGAGGGAAAGACCCGCCCCTTTCTCCCCCACTTCCGTGAGCAATCCCAGCGGCAACGCCTCGAAAGTATCCAGACAGTCGAGCGCGACTGCCGCCGCCCGGACTTCCGCATCGGTCGCCTCCGGCCGGCTGAGCCGGATGTTTTCCAGCACCGTTCCGCTGAAAAGCACGTTCTGTTGCTGGACCATGCCCATCTGCTGGTGCAAGGAATGGCTCGTCAGCATGCGGATCTCACGTCCGTCCACGAGGATCTCCCCGTCGGTGGGCAGGTAAAATTTGGAAACCAGATTGATGATGGAACTTTTGCCACTGCCGGTGTGGCCGACCAGCGCAACCGTCTGCCCCGGCTCGACCGTAAAGCTGATATCGCGCAACACCAAGCGCGCCGGATCATAACCAAATTTCACGCGGCGAAATTCGACCCGGATTCCGGGGAACACCGGGGCCGTGGGCAGGGACCGGTTACCAGCATTCTTATTGGCAGGCGTCCGCGGATCCGGCAACACCGTCGCCCCTGGAGCGTCCGTCCAATCAGGCGGCACATCGATCAGCCGGAAAACCCGCTCGGCCCCGGCCATGGCGAGGAGCGCCTGGTTGTATTGGTTGCCGATGATGGCAATGGGGGCAAAAAACTGGTTCGCCAGCAGAAAAAACGTGATGAGCCCGCCCATCGACATATCGCCCTGAAACACGCGCCAACCGCCAACCATCAGCAGGAGCGCGACAAAAAACTGGCTGTTCAGCTCCAGCAGAGGTGTGAGAATGGCCGACGTACGGGCCAGCGCGATATTGTAGCGGGCATGATCGGCGAGGAGATTGCGAAACAACCCGGCATTGGTCTGCTGCCGCACGAAGCCCTGCGTTACCCGGATACCGTTGACCGATTCCGCAAGTGTGGCGGTAACACGACTGAAGCTCTCCTGCGAAGCCCGCGAGTACTTGCTGAGTTTCACCCGGAAATGTCGGTTGAGCAGCCACAACACCGGGGCCAGGGCGAGCACGACAAGGAAAAGCACCCAGTCGCTCCATAACATCACCGCTGCGGAAAACACCATGGAGCCGAATTGAATGACGCTGACAAACAGCACATCCTGAATACCGACACGGACCGACTCCACGTCACTGGTCACCCGGCCGATGATCCGGCCCAGTTTGATCCGATTAAAAAAACTCATCGGCTGGCGCGAAATCTTGGAAAAAATTTCATGCCGCAACGCGTTCACCACCGTCTCGCCGATTTCCAGCGCATAGCGCTGACGAAAATGGAACAGCACGTCGGTCGAGATCGCGAGAAGTCCATAACCGGCGACCCCGAGGGCAATCCCCTTAAAATCACGATTGGTAATCGGTCCGTTGATCACGAGGGAAATCACCCAGGCGAAGGCCGGCAACTGGGCGGCCCGGATCACCGAGAGAATGCACAGCGCGGTGACCTTGCCTTTGATTGGCGCCGTGTAGGTGAACAGCCGGCGGACCAGGCCCCATTCGAGCGGCTTGAACTGTTCCTCGTCATCATCGTCATCGCGCAGCGATTGGATGAGCGTCGCGGGCTTCCCCGGTGGCGGTTTCATGATGTCACCTCTCCGCCGGCCAAGCCGAGCAATCTAAGATCTCTCGTGTCCACCAACTGCAGATTCGCCACCCGTAGGTAAGGCCCGGGCTGTTTCATCAACTCCTCATGCGTGCCACGCTGCACAATCCGGCCGTCCTCCATCACGATGATAAAATCCGCCCGGCGCAGGGTGCTCAACCGATGGGCGACAATAAAAGTCGTTCGGCCTGCGATGGCCCGGTCGAGCGCCTCGAAAATCTCGTGCTCGGTCTCGCTGTCGATCGCAGCGGTCGGATCGTCGAGCAGCAAGATGGCCGGCTGGAGCAGCACCGCGCGGGCAATGGCCAGGCGCTGACGCTGGCCGCCGGAGAGGCTGTTACCGCTCTCGCCCAGCACCGTGTCGTAGCCCTTGGGCAACGTGGTGATGAAATCGTGCGCCGCCGCGATCCTCGCCGCCTGCTCAATCTGCGCGCGGGTAGCCTCGGGATGCCCGAATGCGATGTTGGCCGCGATGGTGTTGGAGAAAAGAAAGCTCTCCTGGAAAACCAGTCCGATGTTGCGCCTCAGATCGTCGAGATGGAGCCGCCGCACATCGAGTCCGTCGACCAGTATCCGGCCCGCCGTCGGATCGAAAAAACGCGGGATCAAGCTCATGAGCACGCTCTTGCCCGCGCCCGTCGCCCCGAGGATCGCCACGCACTGCCCCGGCTGCACGGTGAGATTGATGTCACGCAGCACCGCTTCCACCCCGTCGTAGGCGAAAGAAACATTTTCAAACGACACTGCACCCTCGAGCCGTGGCCGGCGGATGGCATCGGGCGGGCTTTTCACCTCGACGGGCGCATCGAGAATCTCGAAGACGCGGCGCGCCCCGATCAGGGATTGCTGCACGCTGTTGACGATGGTGGCGACGTTGTTGACCTGTCCCGAGAATTGCTCAAGCAGACCGGCAAAAACCACGAGGCCCGTGCCCAGCGGCAGCCGGTCATGTGCCACCAGCCAGCCACCGTAGCCGAGCAGCACCATCATATTGACCCGGGTGAGAAACCCGACCGCCGGTGAGAACAAACTCACCCGCCAAAAAATGCCGCGCTGCTGCTCGAAACAGGCCAGGTTGGCCGCATCGAATTTCGCCCGGGCTTCGGCCTCACGGCCAAACCCCTTGGTCACGGCGATGCCTTGGATGCCCTCGGTCAAAGTCTCCACCATCCGCTCCACCAGCGTGCGGTTGTGCGCGTATTCCGGCTGGATTTTCCGGGAAAACCACGCGGCCATCAGCCAAAGAATCGGCGTGGTGGCCAGACAGGCGGCGGTGAGCGAAGGACTGAGGCTGGCCATGTAGATCACGTAGGCCGTCAGCGAAATCACCATGATCACGCTCTGCATCAGCACCTGGTCCACAAACATCCGCACCGATTGCACATCGCCCGTGACGCGGGTGATGATCGAACCCGTGGTGTTGGCGTCGAAGAAGCGAAAGCTCAATTGCTGGAGCTTGTCGTATACCTCGCCCCGCAGGTCCACCACGAGCTTTTGCTGCACCAACCGGTTGATCGAGAGCGCGTAGACATAGTTGAGCCAGGCCCGGACCAGCGCAAAAAACAAAATCAAACCGGCCAGCAGCGCGAGCACCTGCCACGGCGGCCACTCGGCCGGCAGTGCCAGGTGCAGCCTGTTCATGCCCAGCGGCGTGTGGTCGAGCTTGTGGCGGATGTAATCAATGCCGAGACCGGTGAAACTCAGGCCGCCAATGCCGAGGGTCAGCAACACCAGTTGAATCCCCAGCACCTGCAGGCAATGCAGGCGGTAGCGCCAGGCCAGGCCGAACAACCGCCGGATGAGCGCACCGTTGCCGGGCTCGGAAAACGGTGTGGCAGTGGTGACGGACATGAGCAAACCAATGTAAGGACACCTGCGTCGGGTGCACGAATTTTTTTTCCAGCAACCTGCCTGGAAACGACTTCCGGCCTAAATCTGACAATGGGTGGCACCGCTCTGCGCCCAATTATCGCTTGCCTAAAAATCCATCCCGGACAGGTTCCCGTCTGTTCGATTGGTTGTTTGTTAGATCCTGCCGCCACGGAAAATTATCAGGTGAGCGCGGAGTGTGTGTTCAACGATGATTTGAATCCCGGAAGTCGGGTACGAGCGGTCAGGCAGCAGCATTCAACCCGGATCATCACATGTCAGATAACTCAAAGCTATACGTCGGGAATCTTCCCTTCGCCACCACTGCCCAGGATCTTGAAGCCCTGTTCAGCCAGGTCGGCACCGTCAGTGTCGTAGAAATCATCTTCGACAAGTTCACCGGCCGCTCCCGTGGTTTCTCCTTCATCACCATGGGCAGCGGGGAAGAGGCCCAGAAAGGTGTGGAGAAATTCCACGGCTATGAATTGGAAGGCCGCGCCCTCGCGGTGAACATCGCCCGGCCTCGTGAAGAGCGGGCACCCCGGGCCGAAGGTGAAGGCGGCGGTTATCGCGGCGGCGGCGGGGGCCGCGGTGGACGCGGCGGCGGTGGCGGTTATCGTGGCGGTCGTGGCGGCGGTGGTTATCGCGGCGGCGGTGACCGTGGCGAACGCGGAGAGCGCGGTGGTGGCGGCGGCTACGGCCGCGAGTAAACCCACCCTCGCAGTATATTTTCAAGGCCGGACCAATGTCCGGCCTTTTTGCGGCTCCGAATAAACCGAGCGGTTTCACCGCGCCAGAAACCGTTTCTCCCACTCGGGCTTCGGCAGCGGCGAGGGCCGGTATTTGCCGAAGAGCACATAGCGGGCCCGGGCAATAAGCTTGTAGAAGAGATCGCGCAGCCATGCGGGCAGAATGCGCAGCCACGCGATCATGCGCCAGATTCCGCCCACCTCGGCCGCAGCACTCAAAGCACCGGTGGTGCGCAACTGGGCTGCGCCCACCTGCGGATCATTCCAATCCGGCACGAATACAAGGCTGTCGAAATCCTGCGTCGGCAAACCCTGCGCGCGGAGATAATTTTGCGCCGGCTCGCTTTGCAGCGGTGCGAAATACAGGCGCCCGGTTGTGTCCGACCGCAGCAGCAAGCGCACAAGCCGGTTGCACAGTCCGCATTCACCATCATAGAGCAGGACAGGCTGGCGCATGGGGAGGGCCGGACCTAGAGCAGCGTTCCGCGCAGGATCATCACCGCGACCGAGAAATAAATGACGAGTCCGGTCACGTCGACCAGCGTGGCGATGAACGGTGCGCTGGAGCTGGCCGGGTCGAAGCCACACTTCTTAATGATCAGCGGCAGCATCGAGCCCATCAGCGAACCCCAGAGCACGATACCAATCAGCGACAATCCGACCGTCGCGCCGATCAGCGCCCAGTGCACGCCGTAGGTGTGAAACATTATCGACCAGGCAGCGATGCGCAGGAAACCCACCAACCCGAGGATAAGGCCAAGCACGGTGCCGACGACGAGTTCGCGACGCATCACGCGCCACCAATCGCGCATCTTGAACTCACCGAGGGCGAGCGCACGGATAACGAGCGTCGAAGCCTGCGAGCCGGAGTTGCCTCCGGCGCTGATCACGAGCGGCATGAAGTTCGCCAGGACCGCGGCTTTCTGGATCTCCTCGTCAAAATACCCCATCGCCGTCGCAGTGAACATTTCGCCGAGAAACAACACCACGAGCCAGCCCGCGCGCTTCTTCACCATGCGATGAAGTGCAATCGTGATATAGGGCTCGTCCAGCGCCTCGCTACCACCGAGTTTTTGGATGTCTTCCGTCGCTTCTTCCGCCGCCACGTCGAGCATGTCGTCCGCCGTCACGATGCCGATGAGTTTGTTCTCCGCGTTCGTCACCGGCAGGGCCACGCGGTCGTATTTGTTGAAAACCTGCAGCGCCTTCTCCCGGTCGTCGTTCGGGGAAAGCGTGGCAAAATTGCCGTCCATCAGCGCACTGACCTTTGTCTCCGGTTCGGCCAGAAGAAAGCGGCGCACGCGGATGTCGTCGATCAGGTGGCCGTCCTCATCGGTCACGTACACCATGTTGAGCGTCTCCCGGTCATAACCGTGGGTGCGGATGTAGTCGAGCGACTCGCGCACGGTCCAATCGGCATGCACATTGACAAAATCGAGCGTCATCATGCGGCCGACGCTATGCTCGGGGTAGGCCAGCAGATCTTGGGTGATCTTCCGTTCCTCGGGCGTGAGCAGGCCGATGAGCTGCATCGCCAGATCCAACGGCAGGCTGTGGAGAAAAGTGGTGCGATCATCCGCCGAGAGCTCGTTCAGCAGCGCCGCCGTCTGGGGCTGCGTCAGCATTTTCAGCAGTTTGTGTTTGGCACTGTGTTCCAGATAGGAGAAAACCGCGGCCGACAATTCTTTCGTACAGCCGCGGAACAGCAGGGCCAGATCCTCGATGGGCAGTTCGGAGAGGATAGGCGCCACATCCGCCGGCAGCCAAGGGGCCAGCTTCGCCTTGAGCGCGGGAAAATCCTTGTGCTCGATCAGCGCGGAGACTTCCGCCTTAAAAGTGTTGGTGAGCGTCGGCATTGCCCGCGAAACGTAGGCATTGCCGGAGCTCTGGCAACGCCGAAGCTTCTTTCCGCTTGGACGCTCCGCCGCTTGCTGCCATGCTGGCCCCATGAATGTGCGCTCGATCAAAAAATCCACCGCCAGCGCGGGGCTCGCCGCACTGCTATTCCTGTCGGGCTGCGGCCGGAGCAGCTCCACCGGCTACCAGGGTTATCTCGAGGGTGAGTTTGTCTATGTTTCCGCCCCTCTGGCCGGTCGTTTGGAAAAACTCGCCGTGCAAAAAGGGGCGCAAATCGCGGTCGGCGCACCCCTTTTCAGCCTCGAGCAGGGAGCCGAGCTGGCCACGCTCCGCGAAGCCGCCGAACGTTTGCGCCAGTCGCAAGCCCGGCTGGCCGACCTGCAAAAAGGCCAGCGTCCCTCCGAACTCGCCGCCCTCGACGCCCGGCTGGCGCAGGCTCGCTCCGGCGCCGAACTCGCCGCCCTGGAGCTCGAACGCGCCACCAAGCTCCACCAGACCACCGTGCTTGCTGACGACGATTTTGATCGGGCACGGCTGAACCACGAAACCGCCGCCAAACTTGTCGCCGAACTCTCCGCCCAGCTCGATACCGCGCAACTCGGCGCGCGCACTGACGCGATTACCGCCGCCGAGGCCGATGTCTCCGCAGCAAAGGCCGCGCTCGACCGGGCCGGTTGGGCTGTGGCGCAAAAAATCCAGACCGCACCGCGCGCCGGTCTCGTGTACGATACACTTTACCGTGAGGGCGAATACGTCGCTGCCGCCCTCCCCGTCGTGTCCCTGCTGCCGCCGGAAAATATGAAGGTTCGCTTCTTCGTCCCCGAGACGGATTACGGCGCTCTCAAGATCGGCCAGATGGTCAAAGTCGTGCTCACCGGCCGCACCGAGCCGCTTGAAGCCCGCATCAGCTATCTCTCGCCCGCACCGGAGTTCACCCCGCCGATCCTCTACAACCGCGACAACCGCAGCAAACTCGTCTTCATGATCGAAGCCGTGTTCGACGCGGCTGCGGCACGCGATCTCCACCCCGGCCAGCCCGTGGACGTGACTCCGGTCAAATAATCTCCCGATGCCCGCACCGGATTATGCCATCGACGTCACCGGCGTCACCAAGCGCTTCGGCACCAAGACCGTCGTGAACGCGATCGATCTTCAGGTGCGGCGCGGCGAGATTTACGGCTTCCTCGGGCCGAACGGCTCGGGCAAGACGACCTTTATCCGCATGCTCTGCGGCCTGCTCACGCCCGACGCCGGCTCCGGCACCTGCCTCGGCTACGACGTGCGCACCGGACAGGCCGAGATCAAACGCCATGTCGGTTACATGACGCAAAAATTCAGCTACTACGAGGATCTCAGCATCCGCGAGAATCTGGATTTCATCGCCCGCATCTACGATGTACCCGACCGCGCTGCCGCGGTGGAAAGCAGCCTGGAACGGCTCGGTCTGCAAAACCGCAGCGCCCAACTCGCCAGCCAGCTTTCGGGCGGCTGGAAACAGCGTCTCGCCCTCGCCGCCTGCCTGATTCATTCGCCGCAACTGCTCCTGCTCGATGAACCCACCGCCGGCGTCGATCCGAAGGCCCGTCGCGAATTTTGGGACGAGATCCACCAGCTCGCCGCCGATGGTCTCACGGTGCTGATCACCACGCATTACATGGACGAGGCCGAACGCTGCCACCGGCTCGCCTATCTCGCCTACGGAACCCTGCTCACCCGCGGCACACTTAGTGAAGTTCTCGCCACCGCCAAACTCAGCACCTGGACGGTCACCGGTCCCGACTTGCGCGTCCTCGCGGACAATCTGCGCAAGCAGCCCGGCGTCGAGCAGGTCGTCGCCTTCGGCACGACGCTGCATATCAGCGGACGGGATGATGCGCAGCTTGATGCCGCCATCACCGCCGTGCGCGATTCGCGGCACGAATGGACCAAGATTCGCGCCAGCCTGGAAGACGTCTTCATCAGCCTCATGGATCAGGCGAAGGATAATTTCTCGTGAGACGCTTCACCTTCCATCGCCTGTGGGCCATCGTGCTGAAGGAATTCATCCAGATGAAACGCGACCGCGTGACGTTTGGGATGATGGTGGGCATTCCGCTGATGCAACTGATGCTCTTCGGATTCGCCATCAACACCGATCCCAAGCACCTGCCAACGGCCATCCGTTCGGCCGACCAGGGACCGTTCGCCCGCACCTTGGTGGCCGCACTCAGGCAGAGCGGATACTTCAATTTGGTGAGCGAAGCAAAGACCGAAGCCGAAACCCAACAGCTCCTCCGGCTCGGAGATGCGCAGTTCGTCATCAACATTCCCGAGGATTTCTCGCGGCTGCTCTTACGCGGCGAACGGCCCATCGTGTTGATCGAGGCCGATGCCACGGATCCGGCGGCCACCGGCCCGGCGGTTTCCGCCGTGCGCGCCCTGACGGAAACCGTGCTTGACCGCGATCTCACCGGCCCGCTCGCCCGGCTGCGCGCGAAGTCCGGCCCGGTCGATTTTCAGCTCCACGCCCACTACAATCCCGAGAATATTACCCAATACAATGTCGTGCCCGGTCTCATGGGAGTGGTGCTCACAATGACGATGGTCGTCATCACCGCGTTGGCGATCACACGCGAACGCGAGCGTGGCACAATGGAAAACCTGCTCGCCACCCCGGTGCGCCCGTTCGAGGTGATGGTGGGAAAAATCCTGCCCTACATCGCGGTCGGTTACATCCAGGTGACGCTCATTCTACTGGCCGCGCGCTTCTTCTTTCATGTGCCGTTGCTTGGCAGCCTTTCCCTGCTTTATGCCGTCTCTTTGCTCTTCATCGCCGCGAATCTGGCGGTCGGCATCACCTTTTCGACGCTCGCGCAGAACCAGCTTCAGGCCGTGCAGATGGCGTTTTTCTTTTTTCTGCCGTCTATTTTACTCTCCGGATTCATGTTCCCTTTCCGCGGCATGCCGGAGTGGGCGCAATGGATCGGCACCTGCCTGCCCAACACGCACTTTCTCCGCATCGTGCGCGGCATTCTGCTGAAGGAAAACGGTCTCGCCGAAATCGCGCCGGAGCTCTGGCCGCTGCTGCTCTTCCTCGCCGTGGCCATGACCATCGGCGTAAAACGCTACCGGCAGACGCTGGATTGAAGTTGTTTGTTCAAGCTCACTTCCTATCCGCAAGCTGTTTCGCAACGGGGCCGTCGAGATGCATGACCGAGGTCGGGAAGGCAAAGGCCAGGCCGCGCGCTTCGACGGCGCGCATGAACGCGAGATTCAGCCGTTGACGCAGCGCCATGTGTTTCGCGAAGTCGGCATCCCTGACCACGTACACCAGCCAGATATCCAGCGAGGAGGCGGAATAATCGCGGAAATATACATGGACCGAGGAAGCATCCACCTCGGGCTCACGCTCGATGAGCTGCCGGATTTCCTGCACGACCGCTTCCATCTGAGCGGGCGTGGTGTCGTAGGTCAGCCCCAGCACCTGCTCGACGCGGCGCCCGGTAAATCGAGAGAGATTCGAGATGGCTTCGGACGCCACGCTTTTGTTGGGAATGATGACGAGTGACTTGTCGGCAAGACGGAGTTTGGTGGAGCGCAGGCCGATGTCTTCCACTGAGCCCGTGAAGTCGGCGATCTTCACCATTTCCCCAATTTTGAAGGGCTGGTCTATCGCCACCACCACCGAGCCGAAAAGGTTGGCGATGGTGTCCTGGGCGGCCAAGGCGAAGGCGAGACCGCCGATACCCAGCCCCGAAAGAATCGTCGAGACATTGTAGCCGAGGCCTTGAATCGTGATCAGGACGCCTATCACCACGAATACCGCGACCAGTGATTTTTTGATCCACGGCATGAAGGCCGCGACGCCCATCTGTTTCTCGACGGCAATTTCGTGGGCATGGTCGAGCAGGGCGTTGAAGGCGCGCAGCAAGCCCCAGAATAGCACAAGCGAAAAGGCCACCGTGGAGCCGTAGCCGATCACCCGGTCGTTCACCTCGGAGAACTTGAGCACCTTCAAGGCGCTGAATATGCCCGTGACCATGATAAAGGCGGCCACCGGGTCTTCCAACGAGGGGAGCAACTTGTCGTCGAGCGTCGTCTCGGTCTTCGCGGCAAGCTTCTTCAAATGATGGAAAATAATATTCGTCACCACGCGCCGGAGCAAAATGGCACCGACGAGAAAAAGGGCCGCGATGCCGTAGTGCGCCACGGTGTTGTTGTCGGTCTGGACGCCAAAACGCTGGAGCACCGTATCCACCAATTGTCCGATAAAAGCGGGCGCGCGCGGCGCAGCGTGGCCGGCAGAAACGGCCGTCGCCGCCGCAGCAGCGGCCGAGTTGGCGTGTTGGGTTGCTTCGGCCGCCTGATCCTCCGCCCGGAGTATCAGGGCAAGACAGAGAAACAGGAAGGAGGGGAAAACTGGGCGGAGATACATGGAAATAAAACCCCTTCGAAATGTTTCGCGACTTGGTTGTCAATTGCTCACGGCGTCAGGCCGATGGCGGGGTGTTTTTCCTGCGCTGCCAGGCAAGAGCCCCGAGAATAACTCCGATCGCCAGCGCGACTTCAACCGTGTGGACCAGCCAGGGTTCGGGGTGAAAGGTTTCGGCAATCAGCCGGTCCGTCATGATCATTTCCCCGCCCACTTTGCCCAGGATGGCCGAGCCGATGTAGATGATGGCCCGATAGCGGTCCATGAGTTTGGAGAGCATATTGCTCGCAAAGACAACGAGTGGAATACTTAGTCCTAGGCCGAAAATCAACAGCCCGACATTGGTCTTCGCAACACCTGCTACCGCAATCACGTTGTCGATCGACATCGTGATATCCGCGAAAAGAATCAACCACACCGCCTGCCAGAGTCCGCCCGCTTCCTTCCCCGGTGCTTTTTCACCCGTATTATCAAGCAGCAACTTTACCGCGATCCAGAGGATAGCGAGGCCACCAACCAACTTGATAACAATAATAGTCAGCAATTTTGCCGCAACGAAAGTCAGCCCTACCCGCAATGCCACGGCCACACCCGAACCAAGGGCAATACCCATCAGCCGCTGCTTGGGCGGCAACGTGCGCACCGCGAGCGCGATGACCACCGCGTTGTCGCCCGCGAGCACGATATCGATCCACACGATATAAAAAATCGCCACGAACCACTGCCACGGGGTATGCAGGTCGGTCGGATTAATATCCGCAGAAGCGAAAAGTAAATTCATGGCAACGGTCATGGGTGTATGTTCGGGGTCATGACAGCGTCAATGCGAACTGGTCGCCCGATCCAGAACGACGTTCTATCATTATTATACGCCAGGCGGCCTGGCCCGGAAAAGATTTCAACAGTTGCAAAGCTGGATTAAAAATAAAAAACCGCCAGGGCCCGTAAACGGACTCCCGGCGGCTTTGCCCGCGCGAGGCGGGCTTGAAGTCCGATTGTCTACCCCTAGCCAACCGAACGTCTAAATTATAGCTATTCCTGTGCCTATATCGTCGCTAGTTGAAAAAAGATTATGGAAATATTCCTTAAAAACCCTAATCTTTCTTCATCAGTTGATAACAACTTTCCTTGGCTTCACTGATTCGGCCTTAGGCAGCGAAACCCGCAAGATTCCATCCTTTAGCTCTGCGGCAATTTTTGCCACGTCGACCGTGTTGTTGTGCTCCAAGACCAATTTGTAAGGCGCATCGACCGATTCACGATAGAGCGTCGTCCAACCGGCGGGCATTGTCCAAGTCCGTTTGGCACTGATCGCGATCCGCTCATTTTCAGCCGTGAAGTCCAGATTCTCCTTGGTCACGCCGGGCAGTTGCACGGACAGACCCCAGGCTTCGGGTGTTTCCTCGACCTCGAACAACGGTTTGACGGTGTATCCGCCATTGGCGTCTTCCGCTGCTTCCGAGTCCGTCTTGCGACCAATCGTTCGGGACAGGTGTGGGACAATTTGATTCAAGATTTTCATGTTAGATTTCTCCTGGGTGAATGAAGAGGTTAGCTGACTGAGACGGTGACCTTGCGCGGCTTGACCTGCTCCTGCTTTGGCAGCGTGACAGTAAGCACGCCATTTTCGTAGCTGGCGCTGACCTTGTCGGCCTGCACCGCTTCGGGAATGGTGATCGAACGAGCCAGACTGAAAGTCTCTTCGCCCGATTTACGGGTGGCGTTGAGGTTCAGATAATCCTCGACCATCTCGACGTTGATGGCCTCGCGGGTTACGCCCGGAAGTTCGGCCCGCACATAGAGGTTGTCTTTGTCCTCGTAGAGATCGACCGGGAAACGGGGCGCGACCGCCGGCGCGGCGAAGTCCGCCAGCGCGGTTTCAAACATACGGTCAATTTCCGATTCCACACCGGACCACAGGCTCCGGCGAGCCAGCGCCGGGAACAGAGCGATACCGCTCGGCTGTTGATAGCGAATGATTCGATTCATGATTTGTTTCTCCATTGAAGGGTTAAGGTTGAACATGAGCACCCAGTGCAACGTTCGTGCCGCTCGTACTTCGCCCTGCAAGTCCCGCCAGAAACGTCACTTGCTGTAAATGATCCAACTGCACTGGGAAATTTCGCCCACCACTGTGACGTCACAGTCGGGAAATTTCGGCGCGTTACCGAATATAAAAAGCAAGATACGGCACTTCTCGACGGATATTATCGAGCATTTGATACACCTCCGACCCGATACGCACAGCACCCATCTTCAGATAAAACGCCTCCGCATTGGGATCGGATTTGATCCGCAACTCCGTCACGCCAAGATCACGCGCTTTCTCCACCGCCTCCGCAAATAGCAGCCGCCCCAGCCCCAGTCCAATAAAGGCCGGCCTCAGCCAAAGATGTTCGAGATGTTGCCCGCTATCCAAAAGCTTTAATCCGAAGAAACCAACAATCTCAGCCTTCATTTCCCCCACATAGACTGGCTGTGTGGTGACATAATCTGGTGTCACCGTAAGTTCATTTCTCCACTCCTTCATCCATTCAGCCGGATACCCCCAATGCCGCTTGGCCTCACCGGCAAGAGCGGTCAGCAGGTCCGCCTCCTTGGCCTGCGCGCGCCGGAACCGCAGCGATTGATTCATCGCCACACAGTTGGGTGCTTTCCCCGCAATACGTCAAAATTTTCCGTGCCTTCGTGCGCCCCCCGGTTTCAACTACCCCTTTCTCCCATGTCCTTCGATTTCGAAAACCCGCCTGAACGCCGCAACACCGACTCCCAGAAATGGCAGAAATATGCCGGTCGTGATATTTTGCCCATGTGGGTCGCCGACATGGATTTCAAATCCTCGCCCGCCATCATCACGGCGTTGCAGGAACGGGTTGCCCACGGCGTGTTTGGTTATGCCCGGCCGGTGAAAAGCACGGTCGATGCGGTCGTACAGGCCATGGAAGAACGCTACCGCTGGCGCATTGATCCGGCCTGGCTTGTCTGGCTGCCCGGTCTGGTCGTCGGCCTCAATCTCACCGCCCAAGCCTTCGCCCAGCCCGGTGAGGAAATCCTCACGCTTACACCCATTTATCCGCCTTTCATGAGCGCGCCGAAAAACAGCGGGCGCGTCTCCCTCCAGGTTCCGCTTCGGCTCAACCCCAACGCGCACCGCTGGGAAATTGATTGGGAAGCCCTCGAACGCACCGTCACGCCACGTACCCGCATTTTCTATCTGTGCAACCCGCACAATCCCATTGCCCGCGTCTGGCGACGTGAGGAACTGGTGCGCTTGGGGGAATTCTGTGTGCGCCACGATCTCCTGCTCTGCTCCGACGAAATTCACTGTGATCTGATTCTCGATTCTCTGCCGCATGTGCCCTCCTCGCTGCTTGGGGACGAGATCGCGCGCCGCACCATCACGCTGATGGCCCCGAGCAAAACGTACAATGTCCCCGGTCTTGGCACTTCGCTCGCGATCATCTCCGACACGAAGCTCCGCGCGCAATTCGTCCGTGCCGCCAGCGGCGTTATGGCCGAGGTGACCAATCTCGGCTTCACCGCCTGCGAAGCCGCGTACCGCGGCAGCGAGCCTTGGCGTCAAGGCCTTCTCCAAACTCTGCGCGCCAACCGCGATCTGCTGCTTGAGTTCGTGGCCCGCGAAATGCCCGGCATATCCGTCGAGGCTCCGATCGAGGCGACCTACCTCGCGTGGCTCAACGTTTCCGCGCTGAAACTCACCGATCCCATTGCGCACTTCGAGCAGCACGGCGTGGGTTTGAGCGACGGCGCTTTTTTTGGTGTGCCGCGGGGCACGCATGTCCGCATCAATTTCGGTTGTCCCCGCTCCACCCTGGTCGAAGGCCTCGCCCGCATGAAGCACGCCCTCGCTGCGCGCTGAACATTTTCCGCGTGCGCATCGGACCCTATCAGTTCGACTCGAACCTGTTTCTCTCGCCGCTGGCGGGCTACACCAATCTGCCCTTCCGGCTCGTCGTGCGTGAAGTGGGCGGCCTTGACTGGGCGACGACGGATCTGATCAACGCCCGTTCCCTTCTGGAACGTAATCCTCGCGGACTCCAGCTCGCCCAGACCTGCCCGGCGGAAAAACTGCTCGCGATTCAGCTCTTCGGCTCCGTGCCCGAGGAAATGCGCGATGCCGCCGCGCTCGTCGAGTCGATGGGCATCGCCAGCGTCGATATCAACATGGGTTGCCCGGTGAGAAAGGTCGTCGGCGTCGGGGGCGGCTCGGCAATGATGACCGAGCTGCACAAAACCCAGGCGCTGGTGCGTGGCATGGTCAACGCCGTCAAAATCCCCATCACCGCCAAGATGCGTCTCGGCTGGGACGAGGACAATCTCACCGCACCCGACCTCGCGCGGGCGCTGGAGGATGTGGGCGTGGCGGCGATCTTTGTCCACGGCCGCACCCGCGCCCAGGGTTTCAGCGGCACCGTGAATCTCGCCGGCATCCGCGCCGTCGTCCAGGCGGTCAAAACCATTCCGGTCATCGGCAACGGCGACGTCACCACGATCGACGCCGCCAAGCACATGCTCGACGAAACCGGCTGCGCGGGCGTCAGCATCGGTCGCGGCGCGTTCTACAATCCCTGGATTTTCCGCCAATCGCTGGATTTTATCCGCCACGGTACGCTGCCCACCGAAGCCAGCCTGGCCGAACGGATTCGTGTGATGCGCCGACACCTCGATCTCGCCGTGGAAATTTTCGGCGAAGAACTCGGCTGCAAACTTTTCCGCAAACCCGCCGCGTGGTACGCGAAGCGCCTTGGCCCGGCCAAGGAGTTCAAGAAGTCCGTCGTCTATTTGAAAACCCGCGCCGAATTCGACGAGATCGTTTCCCGCTACGAAAAATGGCGGGCGCCTTACTGTGATGAACGGGGCGAATTGCTGCCGAGATTTCGTCCGGAGGCGATGGTCGCCTCGTTCATGCGCGACGACGATGATCCGGCGGTGACCCGCCGGGAAACGATCCCCGTGCCCAAGGGACCGGTGGACACATGGTGACCGCCAGTTTCCGGGAAATATTCAGCCGCCGGCTCTAATCCCGGCGCTCAAAAGTCGCTCCCGTTTTATCCTGAAACTTCAGCATTCGCGTATTCTCGTCGTAACCGGCGAATATAATCCCCAACTGCTGGTTAACCACATCACCCGGCACATAGGAGATCTTGTCGATAAACACCCGTTGCGCATCGCCGCCACGCACGCCGCGGATTTTCAAATTAATCACCCAGGCCTTGAACGCCATGCTCGGTGGCGGCGGCGGTGGTGGTTTGACGGGAGCCGGGGGCGGAGCAACCACGGCTTCAACCGGCGACGTCGCCGCCGGTTCGTTCGTCTGGGCTGCGGCAGGTTCGGGTGCAACGTTGGCGGGAGCGGGTTTCGCCGGCGGCGGTTCGGCGGTCACGACTTCGTTGAGCGGCGCAAGCTGCTCTTGCTGCACCTTGTCGATCATCTGCTTTGCCTTGGACTCGGCCTGGGCCGGCGCAGGCTGGGTTTTGGTGGCAATCGGAGCAGGCGGTGCCGACGGTTTGGCCGATGGCTTGGCGAAGAATTTAAAGTAAACAAAAGCCGCTCCAACCGCGAGGAGAACAATAGCGGCACCGCCGATCAACAGCAGTTTTTTCAAAAAACTCTCCGGAGCCGCCAATTCGGCGGGCTCTGTTCCACCCGGAGCGCCCAGTCCGGGCAGGGGCGGAAATTTGGCCGTGGGGGACGGAAACGGAAACGTCGATGCCTTGCGCATGGCGGTGATTTCGGCCGGTTCAGGCTCCGCCGTTGCCTCTTTGGGCAAAGGGGTCACCGGAGACAGGCCGGACGGCGGCGGTGCATCGAGGACCGCCGGCCACGTTTCGGTGGTGGGAATCGCCACCTTGATCTTTGGCGGCGGGGGCGCATTCAGCACCGCCGGTAATTTTTTCTCGCCGGTCGCCGGCGCACCAAAGGGCGGCGTGGCACCGGGATCAGCCGATGCCTTCGCCTCCTCCGGTGTTGGGATCAAAGTCGGTTTCGCGCGTGGCACCAGCAGCGGCTTGGCCGGAGCAGGCGGAGCAAAGGAACTTGAATCGACCGATGGATCGGCCATGTGCGCCGGCGACGCAGCGGACCTGGGCGCGTTCTGCGGGGTGATTTTGGTTGCGCCAGAGGCCTCATCCGTTGGCGCCACTGTATCGGACTTGAGTGATAGTTTGGCCCGGAGTGCGGTGGGCTTGGCCTCGGGCCAAACCGCCAAAGGCTCCGACGAAGAGTCTTCGGGCTGCTCCTCGATTTTTGGCGGAGCAGGCGGAGGAGTCGGTGGAGCCGGAGGCCCACCGGCCAGTTTTGGCCTGAGACGGAGCTTCGGGACATTCTCATCACTCATGTTTTACTCATAGCACCTTTCAGCAGGGGCGGAAACAAAAAGTTACCCCTCTTGCCTCTAATTTTAACCAAATATAGCAAGGGTAAACCCATCCTCGTCTCGCCAGAACGCAAAAAATCATCCAATGCTACCCGATTCCCGGCTCAGTGTCACCCCGCCCCTGCCATGAAACGCCCCTCCGCCAATCGCACCGGCCCCCATGTCCCGGCGGCGAAACGCATCCAGGACCGGCGGTCCCCCGTTCCCTCGCCGGAGATTTTTTCCGCCACAGCCGCCAAAACCATCGCGGCGCCCGTCGCCACCGTCTTTGCCGCGTGGAAAGATCCTGCCTCCCGCGCGCATTGGCTGCCTGTCAGCGGCCTGACCGTGCGCAAGGCCACCCCGCACAAATCCATCCGCATCCTCTGGCCCGATGGCACGACACTCTCGGTCAATTTCTGGTCCAAGGGCGCGATCAAATGCCAGGTAGTGCCGTTGCACGACAACCTCACCAGCGCTGCCGCCGCCGAAAAAATGAAAATTTTCTGGGCCGACCGGCTGGAAGCATTGCGCGTCTTCCTCGAGAAAAAAGCCTGAGCGCGCCGGGGTCTTCGCGGCTCCGGCCGGCGCACACAAAATCCTCGGCGGAATAATTACGCGCCCGCCGCCACCGCCGGCTTCGCCTTGAAGCCCAGCGCTTCTTTCAGCCAGCTCCAGGCCCGGCGCAACCCCACTTCGCACGTTCCGGAAATGTGGTAATGGCGGGCGAACAGTTCCTCGTGCCCCAGATAACGCGGCGGCAGCAAAAGCAACGTGCGGTTCTTGTCGGACTTGGCGTCATGTCCGAGCACTTCGGAATAAAACATCCCGCGCCCAACCACCAGTCCCTCGCGTGGCACCGCGACCTCACGTTCCGGCAACACCAGCCAGGGCCGGAATTTCAAGGTCAACCCGCCGTCGGCCGACTGATGCAGCCGGCCATAAGTGCGCACCGGCACCCCGTTGATTTCGCGTCCGGTGAAAACCTGGTTGCCGTCCGCCAGCAGCTTGAAGCGATGGCGCCGTCCGGTGAAATAATCCCAGCAAAACACCGAACCGAAAACCGTGAGCCGGAACGACCACCCCGCGACAAAATACGCGATGATGATAATGACGACCGAAAGTGTCGCGCCCACCACCGGATCGATCCATGCCGTCGCGGTCACGAGACCGAGCAAGGCGGTCCGCCCCGCTTTGAGCGCCGCATCGATCGCGCCCCACGGACTCAGCAGAATGAGCACGTTGATCGCGTGTCCCGCCACCCATACGATGGCAAAAACGACGACCGACAGCGGCACCATCAGGATATTTAAGAGCCAGCTCGAATCAAACGAAGCCACCGGCAGCATCGCCAGACCCGTCGTGTGGAAAACCACCCCGTCCATGCCCGAAGACTGCATGATCATTTTCGAACCGAGCGTGACGAGCGAGGGAATCACCGCGCCTGCGGCCACCATGCCGCTCACCTTGTTTTCCGTGACCTCCAAAAGATCAAACGGCTTTTTCAGACCCGGCGGCAAAGTCGCGCCCAACGAATCCTTCGCGGCCACGGCGCAGAGCATAAGCAAAGCCGGCCCCCAAAATGAAAAATGCGCGTACCACGGCAGCGCCGCTTTTTCCTCATCCGTCTTCGCCTTCGCCCATTGGTACGCACCCATCGCGGTTACGCCGAGCAACGGAGAAATGGCGATCCCCGTCACCTGCGTGGCCAATGCGGCCAGTTCGAGACCGGGCGTCCTGGCCTTTTGGGCTGCACCGCCGGCAGGCGTCGCCGCCAGCAACGGCAGGCTGAACAACGTGAGACACATCAGCAGGGCAACGAGCGGAGCATAACGTTTCATGCCGGCACCGTACTTTTTTCCTTTGGATTTGAAAGCTGCTTTTCAAACCGTTCTGCGCGTGCTCTGCTCCCCGCATGCCGCTGACCAAGGCTGACATCACCCGCCTCCGTTCCCTTCAGGACAAAAAGCACCGCGAAGCGCTTGGGCTCTTTGTCGTCGAGGGCGAAAAGGTCGTCGGCGAATTGCTCGCGGCGAAATTCCCCTTCACGGAAATTTATGCGACCGAGGAGTGGACCAGTAGGCTGAGTCGTCCCGACGAGCCGCGGCTCACCAAGGACGGTTCGCCCTACCTTCGAAACGTCACCCCCGCCGAAATGGCGCGGCTCAGCCATTTTCCCACACCTTCAAATGTTCTCGCTGTCGGCAAAATCGAACGGGCCTCGCTCACTGCCGCCAGCCTCAACCACGGCCTTACGCTCGCACTCGACGGCATTCAAGATCCGGGCAACGTCGGCACGCTCCTCCGCATCGCCGACTGGTTTGCCTTCAACCGCGTGCTGCTCTCGCCCGATTGTGCCGATCTGTTTTCCCAGAAAGTCATCAACGCCAGCATGGGGTCCTTCGCCCGCGTAAAAACTTTCACCGCCCCGCTGGCCGAGGCCCTCGCCACGGCAACGGTTCCCATTCTGGGTTGCGACCTGCAAGGCCAGGATGTGCACACCCTCAAGCCGCTCCGCGACGCCGTTGTCGTGCTCGGCAGCGAAGGCCGGGGGCTCTCCGCCGCCGTGAAGGAACTTGTCACCTATTATGTGACAATTCCCTGCTACGGCGGCGCCGAGTCACTCAATGCCGCCGTCGCCGCCGCCATCGTGTGCGACAACCTCCGGCGCATCGCTGGCAATTAAATGTTTCTGGAGTGCTCGCGTCCCCGCAAGCCGTCGGACAAGAATCAACCTGCTCGGACAGCTATGCCTAGCTGCAGGAGCGGCTTTATGCCGCGATACGAATGTTCATCGCGGCATAAAGCCGCTCCCACAGCGAAACCAACTTCATCCCTTCCGCTGCGCGATCCATGCGCGGACGTTTTCTTCGAGCAGGTTGAGCGGCAACGCGCCGTTCTTGAGCACGAGGTCGTGGTAGCCTCGAATATCAAACTTCGGGCCGAGTTCTTTTTTCGCCTGTTCGCGCAGCTCCAGAATCCTGAGCATGCCGACCTTGTAGGCGGTGGCCTGGCCGGGAATCACGATGTAGCGGTTGGTCTCGGTGACGATGTCGACCTCGGAGTTGGGCGTATTGGCGTGGAAATAATCCATCACCTGCTGGCGCGTCCATTGCCGGGCATGAATGCCGGTGTCGACGACGAGGCGGACCGCACGGAGCAATTCGTCGGCGAGCCGACCGTAGTCCATGTAGGGATCGGCATAGAAACCGAACTCCTTCGGAAAATATTCCGAGTAGAGCGCCCAGCCCTCGACATATGCCGTATAACCCGTGCTGAACTTGCGGAACTTCGGCATGCCGATCAGTTCCTGCGCGATGGCGATCTGCATGTGATGGCCCGGAATCGCCTCGTGGTGCGCGAGCGTTTCCATCTCCCAAATCGGCTGGCCGCTCATGTCATGCGTGTTGACGAAATAGGCGCCGGGCCGGCTCCCGTCCGCCGAAGGCTGCTCGTAGAACGCACTGGGTGATCCTTTCTCGCGGAACGGCTCGACCTGTTTCACCACGAGCGGAGACTTTGGTTTCACGATGAAAAATTCGTCGAGGCGGACACGCACCGCGTCGATGATGCCGTTCGCGCGCTTGAGATAGGCCGCCTTTCCTTCCGGCGTGGTCGGAAAGTAGAATTGCGGATCTTCCCGGGTAAACTTCATGAACGCGGTGAGATCGCCCTTGAAACCCACCTGTTCCTTGAGCGCGGTCATCGCCCCGTGAATGCGCGCCACCTCGCGCAGCCCGAGTTCGTGCACCTCGTCGGCGGTTAGGCTCGTGGTCGTGTTGGTGCGCAGCATGAAATTATAATAATCGCGGCCCTCGGGCAGCTTCCACACGCCGTCCTGCTCGGTCGCGACTTTTTCCTGCGCGGCAAAGAGCGCGATGAGTTTCTCGTACGCGGGCTTCACGGACTCCAGCAGCGCGGCGCGCGCCCCGGCCAGCAGTTGCTGTTTCGTGGCGTCATCGACTGCCTTCAGCGCGGCAACCTTGGCGTTGAAATCCTCCCACAGCGCGCATTTCACCGTCGACTGGTCGAAGGGCTGGCCGGTGATGACCTCGCGCGAGCTGTCGATCAGCAGCGGGTAAACAAACTTCGGCGGCAGCACCCCGCGCTCCGCCCGGACCCTGGCCGCATCGGTCAACTGGTCAAACAGGGCCGGCATCAGGCGCAGGCGTGTGATGTACGCCCGGGCGTCGGCGACGTTGTCGATGGGATGATAGTTGATGAGAAACGCCGGCGCATCCGTGTGCATTCCGCCCATCTGCGTGAACAGGTAGGCGTGATCGCGCCATTTCCAGCCCTCGATGGCCTGCTCGGCCTGGGCGACGAAGAGCCGGTAGCTCATCTGCGCCTGCTCATCCAGCCGCTCGTACCTGATCGTGCGCTTCAGCTCCGCGAGCTGTTGCACGGTGAGCACAAAATCCTCCAGCCGTTTCTGCTCGGAAAAATCATCCCACTTGTCCGTGTCCTTTTTCAGGCCGAGATATCCCTGCGCCATCGGGCTGCGATCGACGCCCTCGTCGAATTTCTGGTCGAACCAGGCGTTGGCTTTGGCCGTTTCCCCGGCAGTGCGTTGATCGGTCATGGAATCTTTGCTGAAGGCGGAAGTGGCGAACAAGAATTGGCTCAATGACGCCGCGAGCGCCAGTCCGGACAGGAGGTGACGGGAATTCATGTGCGGCCAAATGTGCATCTGCGTCGCAATACGGCAAGTCGCAGATTGCCATCGGTGCCTTTTCGCAGTCGGTCGTCTACTGTAGGAGCGGCTTTATGCCGCGATACGAACGTCCATCGCGGCATAAAGCCGCTACAGCCAGACTGCTCAATCATACCGCACCCCCACCGCCGCGAGCCAGGCGTCCATGATCGCGGCGTTGCCCAGCGTATCAGCCCAGGTCACGAGCGGGACTTCTCGCTCACCACGGGCGAGGGCTTCCGCCACCGCATCGGCTTCGTAGGCATAAAGTCCGACACCGGGACTTGTGATGCTAATCCTCTCAGGCGCAGCCGCGCCTGCACGATGGAGAAAAATCTCTTCCGCCTGACCCAGCAATCCGGGAGTGAATGGATTCGGCACATCGATCCAACCCTTGGTCCCGTGGATTTGCACGGAGTTGTCGTTTAGCACGGTCGAGCCGCAGGAAAGCTCGGCCGAGATGCCACCGGGAAATTTCGCCACTGCGGTCGCGAAATCATCGGTGCCTGTGTTCGGATGAACCCGGCCGGTACCGAAAAACTCCAGCGGCTCGACAAACGCTTTGCCCTGGATCGCACCCGCCATGTGCCGCGAAAACGAAACCGGATAGCAGCCGAGATCGAGAATCGCCCCGCCACCGAGTTCCTTCTTGAACATCCGGTGCCCGGGATCGAAATGACAGATGACATTGAACGACGCCCGGATGAGCCGCAGTTCGCCAATGGCTCCGCCGCGCACGAGCTCGACCAGTTTCAGGGTCTGGGGATGAAAGCGATACATGTACGCCTCCATGAGCAGCACGTTGTGTTGCCTCGCCGCATCAATGATCTGGCGGGTGTCGGAGAGGTTCAACGTGAGCGGTTTTTCACAGAGGATGTGTTTGCCCGCCTGCGCCGCCTTGATCGCCCACTCTTTGTGCAACGGATGCGGCGTGCCGATATGGACCGCCTGCACCTCCGGGTCGGCGAGCAACGCCGCATAGCTGCCGTGCGCCCGGCCGCCGCCAAAGTCCTGCGCGAACTTTTCCGCATCCGCCAGCTTGCGCGCGCCCACCGCCGCGAACACGCCCGTGCGGGATTGCTGCAGATCGGTGACAAATTTCCGGGCGATCCACCCTGTGGTCATGATACCCCAGTTGAGTCTCGTGGTCATGCGCCACCAAACGAAACCGCACCCGCCCGACGCGTCAAACCTTCCGCCAAACTTATGTTGTCAGCCGGCACACGCCTCACGGGGCCAGACCGGCAAAGGCCAGGCCAAAGCGCAGCCAGAAGGGGATCGTGAACAACGCCAGGGCCGTCGTGCCGAGCACGATCTGCACCGCCACCAGCGGACGTCCGCCATAAATCCGCGCGATGATGATCGAGATCACGGCGGTCGGCATCGCGGCCTGCACCACCAGCACGCGTTTTAATTCCACCGAACAGGGAAGAAAGCGCGCCGTCAGCAAATAGACCCACGGCAGCACGCCGAGCCGGAGCAGCCACGCGGTGAGCGTCACGCGTTTGTCCACCAGTTGCTTCGGGTCATCGAGGTGCGGCTGGATGCTCACTCCGGTCATGAGCAATCCCAGGGGAATCGCGCACACGCCGAGCGCATGCACGAGATTGGTCAGCACCCCCGGAACAAAAATCACGGCGCCGGTCAGGTTAAAGGCCAGCGCCACCACGAGGGCGATCATCGGCCCGTTGAACAGTTTCCGCCAGCCTTGCAGCGGCGAAAGCCCTGTCACCACGAGAATGCCGGCGGTCCAGACGGCCGCCTCCACGCCGACATTGTGCACCAGCAACACCGCGCGACTCTCCGGCCCAAACATCGCATCCATGAGCGGCAGCGGCAGGTAGCCGTAGTTGGTCAGTCCCACGGCGAGCGCAAAGGTCCGCAAACCGTGTCCCAGCGTCAGCCCGAGAGCCCGCGCCACATGCCAGGCCACAGCCAGCGAGAGGATGGTGAGACCAAAACCCAGCAACGGCGGCAGCAATAGGTTGCCCGGCTCGTGCAGCGCCTGATTCCCCGCGACCGATTCAAAAATCAGGCAGGGAAACGTGACCTTGATGACGAGGTTGAAAAGACTTTCCTCCGCCCGCTCCGTCACCCAGTTGAAATGCCGCAGCACCGCCCCCAGCGCGATCAAGGCGAACACCGGGAGGAGAACCAAAAAAAGCTGCCCGTAGGACATCATCGCGATCGAGAAGGCCGCACAAGGGGCCGGGGAGTCAATCCTGCGATGGCGATCCCGCCATCGCCTTGCCCGCGAGCCAGCCGGTGGTCCACGCGGCTTGGAAATTAAAACCTCCGGTGATGCCGTCGATGTCGAGCATCTCGCCGGCGAAGTGCAGGCCGGGCGCCAGCCGGCTTTCCATCGTTTTGAAATCCACCTCGCTCAGGCGCACGCCGCCGCAGGTGACGAACTCCTCCTTGAACGTGCTCTTGCCCGACACCGCGAATTCCCCCTCGACCACCTGCGTCGCCAGCGCCCGCATCGCCGCTCCGGGCACCACCGCCCATTGTGTTTCCAGCTTGATGCCGGCCGCATTGAGCAGTTTTTCCCACAACCGTGCGGGCAGCCCGATCGGGCACCAGGTGCCGAGCTGCTTCCTCGGGTTGTCGGCGCGCGCTTTCTCCAGCTCGGCCCGGAGTGTCTCGGCGTTGAACTGCGGCGACCAATTCACCCGCAGTTTGAATTTGTAGTCGCAATCGTGCAGCACGCGCGCACCCCACGCCGAGAGTTTCAACACCGCCGGCCCGCTCAGGCCCCAATGCGTGACCAGCAACGGCCCGCGCTCCTTCAGCCTGGTGCCCGTGATTTCCGTGACCGCGTCTTCCACCGACACGCCGGGCAATTCCTTCAGGCGCGCATCATCGACATTAAAAGTGAACAACGACGGCACCGGCACCTCGACCGTGTGGCCAAACGAACGGGCCACTGCAAAACCGATGTTCGATTTGTTGCCGCCCGTCGCAAACAGCAGACGGTCGCACGCCACCGTTTCGCCGGTGGTGAGCGTAACTTGAAAGGCGGAATGAGTTGCCCCCAGCGCGTTGGAATTCTCCGCCCCGGAAAGCGCGGTGGGGGCAACACGCTTCACCTGCTTCACCCCCACCCGTAGTTTCACGCGCACTCCCGCTTTTTCCGCCGCGCTCATCAGACAATCCACGATCGTCTGGGAACTGTCGGTCACCGGAAACATCCGTCCGTCGGATTCGGTTTTGAGCGACACGCCCCGTGCCTCAAACCAGGCGACGGTATCGCGCGGTTGCCAGCGGCTGAAGGCACCGAGCAATTCGCGGGAACCGCGCGGATAGCGCTTCACGAGTTCACGCGGCTCGAAGCACGCATGCGTGACATTGCAGCGCCCGCCGCCGGAAACCTTCACCTTGGCCAGCGGATGCGCCGTCGCCTCATAAATGGTGACCACTGAACCGGGATTGGTCTCGGCGCAGGCGATGGCGCCAAAAAATCCCGCCGCGCCGCCACCGACCACGATGATTTGGCGCCGGCTCACAAGACGCTCCGCCGAAGGTTATGATCGGACCCTGCTTTCGATAATTTCCGGATTTCTTTTTGCGGCTGCATCCCGGCAGCGTTCCCGGCCCGGGACGCTTTGTCGAAAAAGAAAAACAAAGCGCCGCAGTCTACCCCTAGACTGCGGCGCTTACCAGCAGATCGCCCCCACACGGGATGAAAATTACTGGGCATCCGGCGCACCTTCGGGCTTGTGGCGCGGGCCGCCTTCCGGGTGTTTGGCCCGAATTTCCTCAAACTTTTTCTGCTGTTCAGGCGTCAGCAGCGCCTGGCGCTTGGCCTGATAATCCTGCCGAATCCCCTTTATTTTTTCGCGTTTTTGGTCCGGGGTCAGCGAAGCGTCGGCGCGGACGGCTTCGGCGGCTTGCCGCTCCTCGTCGTTAAGCGCCTTCCACTGCGTCTGTTGATCGGCTGTCAGGCCCAGTTCCTTGATCAGACGCTCGCCCATCTCCTTCCGGCGTTCGCGGTGTTCCGGGGGCGGCGGTGGGGGCGTGCCGGCCGGGGCGGTGTCATCGGCCCGGAGGGCGGGCAGGGAAAGAATGGCGGTACCGAAGGCGATGAGGAATAATTTCGAAGCGTTTTTCATAAGAGTTGAGGTTGGAATTACTGTTCGGAGGAGGTGACGCAGTTCACCCGCGGTTGGTTGCGTAAAACATAAGGGAAAATCATCTCCTGCCGCGTAACCTGACGCCGGTCCGTGTGTCGCCACGCGTCGCATCCGATGGCCGGCTGGGAATTTGCCGGCGCATTGTAGCCAAGGGTCGCTTTACTTTCCGGACGGCTTTGTCCACCTTCGCCGCCCATGATCGATGTCAGCGACTTCTCCAAGCGTTACGGCGACTTCACCGCGGTGAGCGAACTTTCCTTCACGGTGCAGCCCGGCGAGGTGATGGGGCTGGTCGGCCCCAACGGCGCCGGCAAGACCACGACGCTGCGCTGCGCCGCCGGGATCATCCCATTCACGCTCGGACGGCTGCATATCGGCGGCACCGATCTCGCTGCCGATCCGGTCGGAGCGAAACGCAAACTCGCCTTTTTTCCCGACGAGCCACGGCTCTTCGATTATCTTACCGTCCGCCAGCACCTCGCTTTCGTGGCCCGGATCTACGGCGTCGCCGACCACGAGCCCCGCGCCGAGGCGCTGCTGGCCGAATTGGAACTGACGGACAAGGCCGACGAGCTGCCCGGCGCGCTCTCGCGGGGCATGAAGCAGAAGCTCGCCATCGCGTGCGGTCTGCTGCACGCCCCGCAAGTCATGTTCTTCGACGAGCCCCTGACCGGTCTTGATCCCCTGGGCATCCGCCGGATGAAGGACACGATCAGACGCCTCGCCAACGAGGGCGCCGCCATCATCCTGAGTTCCCATCTGCTCAGTCTGCTGGAGGAAGTCTGCACGCACGTCCTGATCATGAAGAAGGGCAAAAAGATCGCCATCGGAACATTGGCCGAGGTCGTCGCCCAGTTCAGCAACGGCGAACTAAACGTAAGCCTTGAGGAAGTCTTCATCCGCGCCACCGGCGGATCGGAAAACTGACCGCCATAGCCGTGCTCTCCGCCCTGCTCTACCTGCGCGTCACCTCGCTGAAGAATTTCTTCGGCGCCCAACTGCGCCGTCTGCGTCAGCCAAAATATCTGGCCGGTGCCGTCTTCGTCGTGCTTTATTTTTGGTTCTTCGTTTTCCGGAATCTCCACACCGCCCTCGGCAAGACAAATACGCGCGGCATGGGTGATCTGACGGCGCTGCCCCTGGGGCTCGGCGCCCTGGCAGTAACCGCCATCCTCGCCGCCATGTGGTTCTTTTCCTCGGACAAGCCCGGCTTGCAATTCACCGAGGCTGAAATCGCCTTTCTCTTCCCCGCGCCGCTCACCCGCCGGATTCTCATCCACTACAAACTCCTCAGCACGTTGTTTGGTTCGCTGATCCAGTCGTTCTTTTTCTCCCTGATGTTCAACCGTGGAAACTTCTTCAGCGGACGCACGCCCCAATTGCTCTTCGGCTGGTGGGTGATGCTCAGCATCATCAGCCTGCACAGTCTCGGGACATCGCTCACCATCGCCCGGCTGGTTGAAGGTGGGGTGCAGGCCGGCCGACGGCGTTTTCTGCTCATCGCCGGACTCGGCGCGGTGGTTGTCGCCACCGGCTGGTGGATCTGGCACGAGATGCCTGACATCGCAAACTATGCTTCGATCTTCGAATGGTTTGGCGCCGTGCTGAATGGCGGAGCCCTCCATTGGTTGCTGTGGCCCGCAAAACTGATCGTGCAACCGCTGGTGACGGTCGGGTTCTCCCAATATTTATTCGCCCTTGCTCCGGCCCTGCTGATGCTATCCGCCCATTATTGGTGGGTGACCAGGATGGACGTGGCCTTTGAAGAAGCCTCGATTGCCCGGGCGGCACGATTCGCGACCCGTCGCGCCGAGATCCAGGCCAAGGGGGTTTTCGCTCTGGGGCCAAAGCCAGCCGCCGGCCGCAAACCGCCTTTTAATCTGAGCCGGACCCGTTGGGTGGAGTTTGCTTTTCTGTGGAAAAACCTCCTGTCGACGCGTCCGTATTTCACGGCGCGAAACTGGCTAATTTGCGCGGGAATCATCGTCGCCATCTGGCGCGGTTGCGGGATGTGGCTGGGCCATGATGAGCGGGCGGTTGGCGCTCTTTTCGGAACCGTTGGTACAATGGTGGCGGGGATGGCGCTCGTATACGGCCCGCTGATCACCCGGCTGGATATCCGCCAGGATCTGGCCAACGCCGATATCCTGAAAACTTACCCGCTGCCCGGATGGCGCATTCTCCTCGGCCAGTTGCTCACGCCCATCGCCATTTTGAGCGGCATTGTCTGGCTGGGCCTGATTACGTTTTATCTCGGCCTGCAAAGCGGTCCGCCAGCCGCGAGATTGATCGGCTGGCTCAATCCCGCGACGTGCGGGGTTTTCGTCGGCTGCTGCGCCGGGCTGACCCCGTTCCTCGTCACGCTCCTGCTCCTCGTGCCCAACGGCGCGGCAATTCTCTTTCCGGGAGTTTTCAGGATTGTACGAACCCCGGGCGGCGGCCTCGACCTGATGGGTCAGCGGATGATTTTCGGCCTCGGCCAGATTCTGGTGCTGGTGCTCGTGCTGCTGCCGGGTGCAGTAGGAGCAGGTTTATTCATTTTCATTTCCTTTGAGCTTTTCCACCTTAATCTGGCTATCGCCATCCCCGTCGCCACCTCGATCGTCGCCCTGGTCTTCACCGGGGAAATCTGGTGCGTGCTGTGGTGGCTCGGCGAGCGCTTCGAAAAACTCGACCTCTCCTCGGAATTGCGCGCCTGAACAACCGAAGCGCATTGACCACGGATGACCCGGATGAACCCGGATCATTATGGGGCCAAAATGAGCACCGGTTACACTGCATGCCTGATTGATTTTCCCCACCACTTTGGCTTGATCCGTGTTTATCTGTGATATCTGTGGTTGATTCCGTCTGATTCGATACGATCAGCCAATATGAACTTCGCCCGCCTCACTGCGATCGCCCGGCAGGCGGTGGCTTCCGCCCAGCGCCGGTTGCCGGCCGATGTGCGCGCTGCCGCCGAGAGCGTTCCGGTCTGCTACGAACCGCAGCCGAATGCCGCGCTTCAGGCCGATGGGCTTGAGCCGGATGTTTTGGGCCTGTTTGTCGGCCATGAGCACGGCAGCGAGTTCAGTGGTGAGCCCGACCCTCTGCCCGCGCAAATCCTCCTTTTTCTCGAAAACATCTGGGACCAGGCCGAGGGCAACGAGCCGGTCTACCGCGACGAGGTCCGGCTCACCTACCTCCACGAACTCGGCCACTATCTCGGCTGGGACGAGGACGAAGTGGCCCGGCGCGGACTGGATTAATCCCCAGCCGGGGCGAAAAGGGATGGAACCCTTGGCAATCTTCGCTTTCATTTGGCCGTCGAATATGATTATACATCCTTCAAAGCGGCTCCTTGGAGCCGTTTTGCTGTCCCACCAACCATGAAGAAGTTCCTCACCCTTGTTTTGTGCCTCGCCGCTTTTGCCGGCGTCAACACCGCCCAGGCCTATCAGGTCCAGCGCTCCACCCTCGTGGAACGCCTCGATACCTGCGAAGCCATCCTGCAGGACCTCCAGTCCAGCACCAAGACCGCCATCCCGGCCGACATCCTGCGCCGCGCCCGCGGCATCGTGATCGTCAACCAGGTGCAGGCGGGCTTCCTCTTCGGCGTCAAAGACGGTTACGCCGTCGCCCTGGTCCGCCGCCCCAACGGCCACTGGTCCGTTCCCGCCTTCCTCACCGCCGGTGAAGCCAGCCTCGGTTTCCAGGCCGGCGTCAAGGCCATCAACACCGTGTACGTGATCATGGACGACGCCACCGCGCGCCTGCTGCTCAAGAGCAAATTCAATTTCGGCGCCGAGGCCAAGGCCGTCGCCGGCGTCCGCGCCGCCGAATCCGAAGCCGTCACCAAACACCTGCCGGGCGACGCCAACGTCCTCGTCTACACCCTGCGCGAAGGCTACTACCTCGGCATCGCGCTCAAGACCGGTTTCATGTCCCCGAACGATGAGGCCAATCGCGTGCTCTACAACAGCACCAACAAAATCCCCGAGCTCCTCTACAGCGACTGGGTGCAGGCCCCGCCCGAGACCCGCTACCTCATCAACTACGTGACGCGCCTCTCGCAGTAAGCGGAAAGAAATTCATTTCTCAAACCCGCCGCAAATCAGGGCGGGTTTTTTGTGAGGTCAATGACCACCCGCATTATCATATTACTGTGTTTCACTGTTGGAACCGCTTGCGGTCAGTTCGCTGTTCCGTTCGCAAAATCTAATCGTGTCGTGACGATTGAGAGCTGGTCGCACGGCGAAGGCAAAATATGGGCCGTGCAAGATACTCAAATAGTGATCTATACCGAGAACGATTATAAAACAGTTAAGTTGTTGCTTTCGGTGCCAATTTCTATCCCCCAAATGCAAGCAATCCGAAATGCAATTTCCGCCATACCACGAGACGCTTATGGGTTTCACTTTGCTGGTGAGTATTCAACGAGCCCACCCATATTGAGGCTGCATTTCACTGAAGATGGGGCGTGGGAAAGAGGTCGAATAGAGGCATCTGGACAAATGCCTATCTGGGCGAAGCCTTTGTTAGATACGGTTTCATCTGCCTGTCCACCAGAGTGGCGAGTAGATTTCGAAGCCATGGCATCGGCGTATCTTCTCCGTTTACGTGACAAAGAAAACATTCCGGAAACTCTTAGAAATGGTCTTCCTGAAATAATTAAATTTCCCATTCGAGATTCCGAGAAAGAGAAAAAACCATGGTGGAAATTCTGGAAATGAAACGATTGCGAAACGGGTCGCGTTGACAATATCACGATCCATTTCATTCGCAGCGTCAGCCTGCTTGCGATTATCGGCAGTACACATCATCCCCGCGTCTCACGGAGGTAGCTCACCAACTCAGCCAGCATCGCCTCCGCCACCTTTGCCTGCACGGTCACGCGGTCGGCTCCGGGGACTTCCACGTAGCCGGAAAGCACCATCACCGCGCCGCTGCGCACCCGGTGGCAGATCGCCCACCACGCGTGCGGGATCTTCACCTTGTGCTGGGGCGACGGCTCGGCGTAACCCGTGCTGGCCACGGCCAGTTGCGCCCCGAACAGTTTCGCCGCGCCCGAAGCCATTTCCACCGCCACGCGTTGCGACACACAGTTCACGCTGCGGGCATGAGCCCGGTTCACACCGAGCTGCTTCACCTTTTGTTCCAGCGTGTACGCCGTGATGCCGCCGAGAAAATAGTCCGACGCCCCCGACACCGACGCGATCGTCGCCTGCACATGGCCCGCCGTCAGGCTTTCCGCCACCGCCAGCGTCAACGCCGGCTTTTGCATGATGAGTTTCTTCAGCTCGTCGGATAAGGTCATGTCCGCAGCCTGCCCGAACCGGAACAGAAGAGAAGCCTGAGTTTATTTTTGCCGAGGCCGAAACTTGGTAGGGCGGGACCGCTGGGCCCGCCGCGAATGTCCTGACGGCGCACCCTACCCCCAGTTTATTTCTTCTCCGCCACAAGAGCGCGCCGTACCAGCCAGCGCTGGGCGGCCTCGACGATAAAGCCCACGCACTGGCTCGCCCCGCAGCGGCATGGGTGATCCCGCGCCTCGGAGCAGTCGAACCCGTAGTTGTAGTTCAGTTCCTCGTCCGGTGCGATGTCCCGCACCGCTACAATCCAGATCCGGCCCCGGATATTCTGCGCCTCACAGTTGGGCGCGCAGGAGTGATTGATCCGTCGCGCCAGATTCCAGGCAACCCGGCCGTCGATGTCGTGCCGTTTGTTCACAGTAAAGATCCCCGGGGCAAGCCCCGGGGCATTTGATCAAGACAGCTCTAAATCCAACTGACCCTTGTGCAGCACTCGATATTCTCCCTTTCCACCCTGCCCCTGC
>Ga0265318_10000039_pt1 | contig 135854 bp, 97 predicted proteins | sample 4821metaG_FD_192431 | JGI IMG/M metagenome (GOLD analysis project Ga0265318, IMG submission 192431) | Rhizosphere microbial communities from Carex aquatilis grown in University of Washington, Seatle, WA, United States - 4-8-21 metaG | ecosystem: Host-associated > Plants > Roots > Rhizosphere >...
GGTGGAACGCCGTTCCCCGGGCCTGGCGCTCGCGAACCTCCGCCACGGTGCATTCTCGCACGGAGCGCCTGGCGTCCGAGGCCAGGGCGAGGAATCCTGGGCTATGCTCCATGCGCGGAGCCTAACAGGCAAGCCCGTTTCGCGCAGCACGTCGACTCTTCGCCACCCGCGGGAGGCGGAAGGTCGACGTCCCGCGCGTGGCGGGCGATTTCCGCCCGAGACTTGAACCACCAGCGATTGATTGCTACTCACATCCACTGGTCTTTTACTGCCTTTCCACTGCCCTCTCCACTGCCCTCACGCGAGCCAAACCAAGTGTCCGAAAAACGCGATTACTACCAAGTCCTAGGGGTCGAACGGGGAGCCGATGCGGCGGAGCTGAAGAAGGCCTACCGGCGGCTGGCGATGGATCACCACCCGGATCGCAACGCCGGGGATCGCGAGTCGGAGGCGCGGTTCAAGGAGGCGTCCGAGGCCTATCAGGTCCTCTCGGACCCCGAGAAGCGCGCCCTTTACGATCGCTACGGACACAACGTGCCGGGTGGGGCCGGGGGGCCTGCCGGCTTCGGCGACATGGGCGACGTGTTCAGCGCCTTCTCCGACATCTTCGGCGACATGTTCGGTGGAGCCCGCGGCGGCGGCGCGCGCGGCCAGGGCCGCGGGGCCGACATCGAGACCCGGCTGACCATCACCTTGCTGGAGGCGGCGCGCGGCGTGAACAAGGAGGTCCGGGTGCGGCGGCACGTGGCCTGCGAGACCTGCCACGGCAGCGGGGCCGCCCCTGGCACCCGCCCCGAGGTGTGCCAGCAATGCGGCGGCCGCGGCCAGGTGCTGCACGCGCAAGGCTTCTTGCGCATCGCCACCACCTGCCCCGTGTGCCGCGGCGAGGGCAAGGTCATCCGCAAGCCGTGCGCGACCTGCGACGGCTCCGGCAGCACGGTGAAGGAGGACACGCTGCAGATCGGGGTGCCGGCCGGGGTCGAGGACGGCGCGACGTTGCGGCTCACCGGCCGCGGCGAGGCGGGACCGGGCGGGCGGGCGGGGAACCTCTACGTCTACCTCGAGGTCGAGGCCGACCCGCGCTTCGAGCGCGACGGGGCCGACCTGCACACCGAGGTGCAGGTGAGCTTCCCACAGGCCGCCCTCGGCGACCGCCTGTGGGTGCCCGTGCTGGCGGAGGAAGGCGCCGACTCGGCCCGGGTGGAGATCGACCTGCCGGCCGGCAGCCAGCCCGGCGACACCATCACCCTCAAGGGCCGCGGGTTGCCGCGGGTCGATGGACACGGCTCGGGCGCCCTCATCGTTCACGTGCGGCTGGTGGTCCCGACCTCCCTCAGCCCGGCGCAGTCGGAGCACCTGCGGGCCTTCGCCGAGGCGGGCGGACAGCACGTCACCGGGGAGACCCGAGGTGGCGGCTTCTTCAACCGCAAGAAGAAGCGCAAGTAGCGCCAGCCCACCGAGGCGAGAGGCTGGATTCCACCGGACGATTCCGGTAGAAGCCCGCGCATGCGCCGAGAAGCCCTGGCCTATCTGGCTTGCCCGAACTGCGGACCGGGCGTGGAGCTTCGCCTGTCCCAGATCGAGCGCGAGGATCTCGAGCGCGGGCACGTCATGGACGGCCGGCTCGTGTGTGTGTCGCCGCGCACCTGCGGCTTCCCCATCCGGGGGGGCGTCCCGATCCTCACGCCGGGCGAGGTGGACGCGGCGATGACCGAGACGGCTGCCCGCTTCGCCGAGGAGTGGACCCGCTGGACCGATCTCCGCGACTACTACGAGCGCCAGTTCCTGGGTTGGGTCGCGCCGATCGGCCGGGCGGACTTCGAGGGCAAGGTGGTCTTCGAGGGCGGCTGCGGCAAGGGGCGACACACCGATCTCGTGGCCCGCTTCGGAGCCCGGGCCATCGTGGCGGTCGATCTCGGGGAGAGCGCGTTCGTCGCGTTCCAGAACACCCGCGACCTGCCGAACGCTCACATCGTGATGGCGGATCTCACCCATCCTCCCGTCAAGGCGATCTTCGATCTGGCCTTCTCCGTGGGGGTGGTGCACCACCTGCCGGATCCGCGCGTCGGCGCCGAGAGCGTGGCGTCGGTGCTCCGAGACGGGGGACGCCTGGTGCTCTGGGTGTACGGGCGCGAGAACAACGAGTGGATCGTCAAGTACGTGGATCCCATCCGGCAGGCCCTGACCTCGCGGGTGCCTTGGCGCCCGCTCAAGGCCCTCTCGTCGGTTCCGGCGGCGGTGATCTGGGCCGCCATCCGGGTCCTCTATCGTCCGGACGGCCCCGGGGCGCGCCTGGCCCGTCACCTGCCTTATGCCGAGTACTTCGGCTCGATGTCGGGCTTCCCCTTCGACGAGCTGCAGCTCATCGTCTTCGACCAGCTCGTCACCCCTGTCGCGCACTACCTGTCCCGGGCCGAGGTCGCCGCCTGGTTCGACGGGCCCGAGTACCGGGAGGTCGAGCTGCGCTGGCACAATCAGATGAGCTGGACCGCCACCGCCGTGCGGGTCAGACCTGCGATGGCGCCGGCCGACTCCACCAGCGCCGTGGCCTAGTCCCCGACCCGTCAGCGCGGGCGGGCCGCGGACGGCACGGCCGGGACCGGTGCCTTGTCGTTGTAGAGCCAGGCATAGGTCAGGTACGAGGCGAGCACGCGCTTGGTGTAGTTGCGGGTCTCGTCGTACGGGATCTCCTCCATGAACTCGTCCATGGACAGGCTCCCCCGCTCCGTCAGCCAGCGATCGACCGCGCCCTCGCCGGCGTTGTAGGCCGCGATGGTGAGGGGCGCCGCCTTGAGGAAGTGTCCCCACAGGAACCCGAGGAAGCGGGCCCCGTATTCCAGGTTCTTGGCCGGGTCCATCAGGGTCTCCCGGGTGACGCGCGCCCCGTTCGAGAAGCGAGCCGCGGTCTTGACCAGCATCTGGGTCAGGCCGACCGCGTTGGCGAAGGATTCGATGCGGGGTGAAAACGCGCTCTCTTCGCGCATGATGGCCCACTGCAGGGACTCCGGGATCTGGTTGGCGCGGGCGTTCCTGGTCACCGCCTCGGGAAAGGCGCGCGGGTAGGCGAGACGCCACTTCGACTCGCCCACCCCCTCGGGATACTTGAGGCGGTAGTCGGTCAGGGTGTAGCGGGGGATGGAGTGCGCGGCGCTCCACACCCCCGCCCGATCGAGGAGGACGGCCGCGATCCACAGGAGCTCGTTGTTCTCGGCCTTGCTCTCCGCCTTTTCGGACCCGGTGTTGCCGCCGCCTTTGGCGTGCTTTTCACCCGAGGTCTGCAGCCCGAGCCGCGAGAGCTCGCGCCGGGCATCCGCGCCCTGGCCCATCCGCCCGAGATCGACGGCCCGCCGGAACCCGGCCTCGCCGAAGAGCGGCCTCGCGGCGAAGCGGAACGGTGCCGGCTCGTGGTGGCCGCTCGTCTTGCGGAGCGTGTGAATCAGGTTGGCGCGCAGGCGGGGCGCCGACTCGCCGAGGCGGGTGAACGACAGCAGCGCATACACCGAGAGCGGGTACTCGCGGATCGCGCGCTCGTAGAACCGCTCGGCAGCGGCCCGATCCTTCTTCTTCTCCAGGATGCGGGCCTTCCAGTAGAGGGCGCGGCCTTCGGCGTACCACACGTCCTCGTGGGGGATGCGCGCGAGGTTCTCGTCGAGCCAGTGGGTCGCCTCGTCCCAGTCCTCGCGCCGCCAGGCCGAGTAGGCGAGCCGCCACAGCGCCTCGCCGAGCAGATCGCCTCTCGGATACTTCTCCGGGATCGCCTTCAAGATGGCGACCGCCTTGTCCTCTTCGCCGGCGTCGTGGGCCAGCTCTGCGGTGCGCAGGCGCGCGTCGTCGGCGTAGCTGTGGTCGGCGTGCTCGGCCTCGACCTGCGCATAGCGCTTCTCGGCCGAGGCCCGCTCGCCGGCGGCGGCCCAGGAGCGGGCGCCCTGGTAGAGGGACTTCGCCCGCAGATCGCGGTTGCCGACCCGGGCACAGGCGGCCTCCGCCTCGTCGAAGAGGGGCGCCGCCCGTGGCCGCTGGCGTTGCTTCCAGACCGACTGCGCCCGGTGGTAACGCGCCTGGCATTCGAGCTCGAGCGTCAGCCCCTCGGCCGTGAGCGCGTTTCCAAACGCCGTCTCGGATTCGCCGTTCCGGTTGCGATCGAAGTACACCATCCCCCGGGTCACCCACTCCTCCGCGGAGTGGGTGGCCACCACACCGGCGGTCCCGGCGGCGCTCCGGCGCGCGATGGTCTGCAGGCGCTCCTCGGCGCGCTCGCTCCAGGCCTCGAGGGGCGCCTCGGCCCATACCCGCCGGTAGAGCGCGATCACCCGGGTCCGCGGGTCGGCTTCACCGGTGGCGGGCTCGCCCGCCGCGCCGGCCTTGCTGCCCAGCTTCTCCAGCGCCTCGGCCTCCTCGAACATGGTCTCGGCGCGCCGCGGACCGTTCGGGAACCGGATCAAGTACTCGTCCGAGCCGCGCGCGGCCTCGGCCCACCGCCCGAGCGCGCGGTAGGCGTCGATGCGGACCAGATCCGTCTCGGCGCCGAGCACGCTCCCCTCGTCCACCTTGTTGGTCCAGTCGAGGGCATCCTCGCTGCGACCCGCGCGGAGCAGGCAGCGGGCAGCGTTGTACGCATGGTACGGCGCGAGCCGCGGATATTCCCGGTACAGGGTCTGGAAGAGGGCCGCGGCGTCAGCCCACCGCGACTGGTTCGCCCGCGCCAGCGCGAGCAGGAAGCGCGCCGCATGGCGCTCGTCCGCCGCACCGGCCCCGCCGCCGAGCTTGGCGATCCCCTTGACCAGCCCGGCCTCCGCCGTGACCCATTGCTCCTGCCGGAAGGCCATCGCAGCCTTGTGCAAGATGGCGCCCTTGAAGAAAGGCTCGAGCCAACCCGGCTCGAAGGCCACCGGCTTCTCTCGCCGCACGGTCCTTGGCGCGGGCCTGGTCAGGCGCGCGAGCTGCAACTCCGCCGGCGCCGCCGTCTCGGGCCCCTGCGGCTCGGGTGCTTCCTCGGGCGTGGGGGCGGCCACTCCCACTCCCGCGCCCATGCCCACGTCCAGGCTCTCGCTGGCCCACGCCCGCGGCGCCCCGCCGGCCGCGGCTCCCGCCATGGCTGCCCAGGTGAGGAGCAGGAGCGAGGGGCACCTTGGCGTGCGCGGGGGGCGACGATCCACCGCGAGAGCCTAGTGTCCTGTCTGACGAAAGCGCCACATTTTTCGCCGACGAACCGGTCCGGCCGCTGCGTTGCTCGTCCTCGACGTCCCTGCGGGGACGCCTCGCCGTCCGTGCTTGCAGCGCTCAGAGCACCTGATGGACCGAGACCCGATTGCGTCCGCCCTGCTTGGACGCGTAGAGGGCGGCATCCGCGGCCGAGACCAGGGCGGCCGCGTCCTTGATGGCGGCGTCCGGCAGCCCCGCCAGTCCGACGCTGATGGTGATCGAGATGACCTTCCCGTCGTGCGAGAAGGTCCGGCTCTCGGCGGCTCGCCGCAACCGCTCCCCGACCACCTGTCCCTGCGCCAGATCCGAGCCACGACAGATGACGGCGAACTCCTCGCCGCCGTAGCGCGCGAAGACGTCCTCGGCCCGCAGGGACATCAGCATCAAGGCCGACAGCTCCGAGAGCACGGTGTCGCCGGCCTGGTGGCCGTAGGTGTCGTTGATCTTCTTGAAGTGATCGATGTCGAACATCACCAGCGTCAACGGCGAGCCATGCCGGACGGAGTAGGTGAACTCGCTCTCCAGGCGATCGCCGAAGTACTTCTTGTTGAACGCCTTGGTCAGCCCGTCGCGCAGCGCCGACTCGTACATCTGGCGCTGGAAGACCTCGTCGAGGTTGTCGTGGTAGGTGAACTTGAGGATGGTGGTGGACCCGACCAGGATCTTGTCGCCATCCACCAGCGGGCGGGTGGCGACCTTGGCGCCGTTGCAGAAGGTGCCGTTGGTCGATCCGAGATCGCGCAGCACGATCTCGTTGCCGGCCAGCACGACCTCCGCGTGCTCCCGCGAGATGCCGTCGTCGATCAGGCGAACCTGCGCCTTGGCGCCGCGCCCGATGACGGTGCGCTCCTGCTCGATCTTGAACATCTCCCCCACGGCAGAGCCGGCCAGCACCACCAGATACGCGCGATCCCGCTTCTGCTCCGTGGCCGCGGGCGTCGGAGGCTCGAACATGCGCGTATTCTCGTCTACCGCCATAGGTGAGATCGTAACACAGGGTTCCATTTCGATATCGGCGGCTCCGGGCGTTCCTTGAGCGCGAAAACCCATGTGTGTCGGTCCCACACACCCAGGGCCCAATTCCCGTCCTCGTCGAGGGCCCTGAGGCTTTCAGCCGCGGCGCGCGCCTGAGAGGAGGGCGTCGGCCAGGTCGCCGAGCAAGCTCGCGTGCTCGGGGTGGGGGAGACGGGAGAGGGAAGTGCGGGCCTCCTCCACCAGCTCGCGCAGGCGATCCATCGCGCGGGAGGCATGGTCCGGGTGATCTCCATCGTCCAGATCGTCGGCGTGCTGGAACGCGACGCCATAGAGGTGACCGAAGCGACCGATCTGCGCGATGACCTCGCTCGAGGCTCCGCTGGCCGCCGCGCCGACCTCGACGGCGGCCTGGAAGAGGGCCGCGGTCTTCTCGCCGTGCAGTCGTTCGAGCGCATCGAGGTCCGACGGAGCGGCCTCTCCGAGATCCCGGGCCTGTCCCCGGACCATGCCCGCCACCCCGGCCCCCCGGGCCAGGGCCAGGGCCGCCCGCCCGAACGCCTCGGGACGCCCCGAGGTGACGGCCGCCTCCGCGATCCACTCGAAGGCCAGGGTCAAGAGGGCGTCGCCCGCCAGGATCGCCGTCGCCTCGCCGAAGACCTTGTGGTTGCTCGGCTTGCCGCGGCGGAAGTCGTCGTCGTCCATGGCCGGCAGATCGTCGTGAATGAGCGAGTAGCAGTGGATCAGCTCGACCGCCGCGGCGGCGATCCGGACCGCGCCATCGGTCGGAGCCGAGACATGATGGCCCCCCCCCGCGGTCGCCTCGGCCGCCGCCAGGGCCAGGATGGGGCGCAGGCGCTTCCCCGGCGCCAGCAGGGAGTAGCGCATGGACTCGACCAGTCGACCCGGATCATCGGCCTCCGCCGGCAAGCGGCCGGACAGGGTCTCTTCTATCTCGCGTCGGCGGGCCGCCAGCCACGCCTCGAGCCCGGGGCGGCTAGTCGCCATCGCCAGACGAAGCGGCCGTGCCCGGGGCCACCTGCTGCTCGAACGGGGCGGTGCGCGCGCTCGCCGCCGGTCCGGCCAGCAGAACCTCGACCTTGCGCTCGGCGGAGTCCAGGATCCCGGCGCCGCGGCGGCACAGCTCGATGCCCTCCTCGAAGAACTTCAAGCTGTCCTCGAGGGACAAGTTGCCGCTTTCCAGCTTCTCGACCACGCCCCGCAACCGACCGAGCAGGTCGTCGAACCGTTCGTCGGCCGCGCCGGTTTTCTCAGGACCACCCATGGCACGTTCTTACCACGGCGCCAGGAAGGCCGCGGCCGTCTCGCCGCCTCCCCTCCGACTTTCCTCCTGGTAAGGGCGGGGGTTGAAGTTACAATCCCCAGGAAGGCGTCGTGCGCCAGCAAATGGACCGGTCATGCCAGCAAATCTGAGCGTCGGAAAAGCCGCGGGCGACGAGAAGCCCAGGGAGTCCGTCGCGGGCGCCAAGACCACCTGGCAGGCCTACCTGCGCAAGAAGGGGCTCAAGACCACCCAGCAGCGCGAGGCGATCGTGGACGCGTTCCTGCGCAGCTCAGGTCACGTGGCCCTCGAGGAGCTGCTGGCGCGGGCGCGGCGGACCCATCCGGGCGTGGGCCTCGCCACCGTCTATCGCAGCGTGAAGCTCCTCGAGGAGGCGGGCCTCGCCGCGAGCCGCCAGTTCGAGTCGGGGCACACCCTGTACGAGGCGACCCAGGGGCGCTCCCACCACGACCACCTCATCTGCCAGCGCTGTGGGTTCATCGTCGAGTTCGAGAGCGACGAGATCGAGCGCCTGCAGGAGTCGGCCGCGCGAAAGATGGGGTTCAACGTGCTCCGGCACCGGCACGAGCTCTTCGGCCTGTGCGAGAAGGCACAGGGCGCGCCGAACGGGCGCTGTCCGGGCGAGGAGGCCGCCCGCCCGGTGTCACGGAGGTAGTCCGCGCGGGAGCGGCCCGCCGCGTCTCGTCACCGAGCCGCGGCCAGGTCCTGAAGGCGCTTCTCGATCTCGGGTGCGTCCGCGGGCAGAAAGCCGCTGTTCACGTGGCGGACGATCCCGGCGCGGTCGATCACGTACGAGGTCGGCATCTTGTCCGGCTGCAGCGTGTCGGCGATGGCGCCCTTCTCGTCGTGCGCGATGGTCAAGGTCCAGCGGGAGCGCACCGCCAGGAACTTGTCCAGGTTGGCCCGCTCCTGATCGATGGAGACGGCCAGGATCTCGACCCCGCGTGCCCGCAGGCGCCCGGCCATGGCGTCCAGGATGGGGAGCTCCTGCTTGCAGGGGACACACCACGACGCCCACACGTCGAGCAAGACCACCTTGCCCTTCAGGCTGGCGAGCGCGAGGGGGCGGCCGTCCAGGCGCTTCACCACGAGATCGGGCGCGGGTCGCCCGACGGCCGCCGCGGTCTCGGTCGGGGTCGCGGTCGATGCGTTCGCCCTCCGGCCCTCCGTGGCGGAGGTGGCGCACCCCCACCCCCCGAGGCCCATCCCCGCGGCGAGGGCCAGCGCACGACCCAGGCGGGCGACGCCGACGCTCCACAGGATCGTCGTGCGTCGAGCAGGTCTCGAGCCGTCCTCCTTCACCCGTTCACTCGTTCACTCTTCACCTGCCGAGCTCTTCCTTGATCCACTCGCGCAGGCTCTCGGTGTCCTTGGCGTCGGTGTACTCGCGGCCGTTGATGTAGAGGGTCGGCGTCGACGAGAGCCCCAGCGTGGTGCCGTCGACCCGGTCCTTCTGGACCCGCGCCTTGGTCTTCGGATCGTCGAGATCCGTGCGGAACTTGGTGACGTTGAGCCCGACCTCCTTGCCGAACTTCTCCATCTCGGCCGGGCTGAGGCCGTCCTGGTTCTCCCAGAGCTTGTCCTGGAAGGGCCAGAACTTGCCCTGCTTCTGGGCCGCGACGGCCGCTTCCGCCGCCAGCCGCGCGTTGACGTGCTGGGGCAGGGGATAGTGCTTGAAGTAGAGGCGAACGTCGCCCTTGAACTCGTCCAGGATCTGACGGAGGACCGGCTGGAAGCGCTTGCAGTGCGGACACTCGTAGTCGGCGAACTCGACCAGCGTGACGCGCGCGTTCGGGCTCCCCTCCACCGGGGCCTCGGCCACGTCGATGGTGTGGGACTCGGTGTTCCGGTACCGCTTGTCCAGGGACTCGACGATCTCGCTCTGGGTGTAGCCTTGGTCGGCCAGGTGGGCCACGTACTTCACGGCGTTGAGCGAGCGCCGACAGCTCGCGTCCTTCTTGGCGGACGCGAGCAGGCTTTGACCCTTGCCGCACACCGAGGCCTCGCCGTTGACGGTGCGAAAGAACACCTTGCGGGCCGTCTCGTCGAGCCGCGAGACGTCCACCCCGCTCGGTGCGACGGTGTCGAGGCCAGGCTCTTGCCCGGTGTCGGCGCCGGCGGCGGCGACCTGCCCGGAAGGCTTCTGCGAGGGGCCCGGCTCCGAGCCCGAGGCGGAGGGGGCGGAGTGGGCCTCGGGCGGGCTCTTCGCACAGGCGCCCACCGACACCAGGGACGCCGAGCCGGCCACGTACGCCACCACCATCAAGATTTTCACGGGGCGCATTCCGGGACAGGTATAAGAACACCGGGTGGCCGAGTCAATTGTTTCCGGTCGCCGTCGAGACCGTCGGTGGTGCCGGCAAACCACCGCAACCGTTGACGTCGGAGGGGGACACCACTATAACCGGCACGGCTCGAGGTCGCCGAGAATCCATGACATCAGACTACGTCCCAGTCGCCCTCACCATTCTGATTTCCGTCGGGTTCGCCCTGCTGTTGACGGCGGCGGCCAAGTATCTCGGTCCTGGGCGCAAGAGCGCCGCCAAGGACTACCCGTACGAGTGCGGCTCCGAGGTGATCGGCAGCCCGCGGACCCGCTTCGAGATCAAGTTCTACCAGGTCGCCATCCTCTTCCTGGTGTTCGATATCGAGACCGCGTTCCTCTACCCGTGGGCGCTGCGCTACCGCGAGCTGTCCTGCACGGGCGCGCTGGTGGACGGCGTCTGCACCGCGGGTGTGTCATTCTTCGGGCTCTCCGAAATCCTGGTCTTCATGAGCGTCCTGATCGTCGCGCTGGCCTACGTGTGGCGAAAGCGCGCCATCGGGTGGGAGTAGTCCAATGGGTCTAGAGATCTACAACAGCACCGTCCAGGCAGCGGTGAACTGGGCGCGGAAGTTCTCGCTCTTTCAGTATCCGTTCGTGACCGCCTGCTGCGGGATGGAGTTCATGTCCTCGGCGGCGCCGAAGTACGATCTCGCGCGCTTCGGCGCCGAGTTCCCGCGCTTCTCGCCGCGCCAGGCGGACCTGCTGGTCATCGTCGGCACCATCACCGAGCGGCAGGCCCCGGCCCTGCGGCGCATCTACGATCAGATGTGCGAGCCCAAGTGGGTGATCGCCTTCGGGGTGTGCGCCTCGAGCGGCGGCTTCTACCAGAACTACTCGACCGTCCCGGGCGCCGACCAGATCATCCCGGTGGACGTCTACATCCCCGGCTGTCCGCCGCGGCCCGAGCAGGTCCTCGATGCCCTGATCCTGCTCCAGGAGCGGATCCAGCGCGGGGAGGGCCACAGCCAGGTGGTGCTGAAGGCCGAGGCGGGCCACGACGTCCCCATCGCCTCAATCCGCCCACGCAACCGCATCGGCCAGGGCGGCCCCATGGACGCTGGTGGTGTAGCCGGCCCGGCGGACTCCGGCCGAGTTTCCGGTGGAGCTGGCCCTCGCGGAGCTGGGACGTAGCCCATGGCGCAGATCATCCTCGATCGTCTGGCCGCCGAGTTTCCCCGGGGCGAGATCGAACAGATAGGTTCCCAGCACGGCAACGAGTGGGCCCGGGTCCGGCGAGACGCCTGGCTGCAGGTCTGCACCTTCCTGCGGGACGACCCCACCTTGCAGATGCAGATGCCCATCGACCTGACGGCGGTGGATCGCCTGGGTCGGGAGCCGCGCTTCGACGTGGTCTTGCACCTGTACTCGGTGACCAAGAAGCACCGGGTGCGCCTGTACGCCGGGGTGCCCGAGGAAGACTGCATGCTCGACAGCGCGGTCGGGATCTGGCCGGGGCTCAACTGGTTCGAGCGCGAGGCCTACGATCTCTACGGCGTGCGCTTCCGCGGTCACCCCGATCTGCGCCGCATCCTCATGTACCCCGAGTTCGTGGGGCACCCCCTGCGCAAGGACTACCCCAAGGAGAAGCGGCAGCCCTTGGTTCGCCGCAGCGGAATCCCCGGCTCGCCCGAGTGACGGACAAAAACCTCATGGATGACTCGACCGACTCGAATGCTCCCAAGGGGCTGGGGGCCAGCCTGGCCCGACGTGTGGTCCTCGGCGTGCAGGACGTCGAGGACATGGAGCTGCCGACCGATCCCGTGCCGCTCAACATGGGCCCCTCCCACCCGGCCATGCACGGCACCGTGCGCATGGTGCTCGACGTGGAGGGCGAGAAGATCAGCAACGTCGACATCCAGATCGGCTACCTGCACCGCTGCTTCGAGAAGGAGTCGGAGTACGCCACCTACACCCAGATCTTCCCCTACACCGACCGGCTGAACTACGTCTCCCCGATGTTGAACAACGTCGGGTACGCGATCGCGGTCGAGAAGCTGCTGGAGATCGACCAGAAGATCCCGGAGCGCGCCCAGTACATCCGGGTGATCGTGGGCGAGATGTCCCGGGTGACGGATCACATGACCTGCCTCGGCGCGGGCGCCATGGAGCTCGGCGGGTTCACGGTGTTCCTCTACCTGCTGAAGGCGCGCGAGTGGCTGTACGAGCTGCTGGAGGAGATCTCGGGCGCGCGCCTGACCCACAGCTTCGTGCGCATCGGTGGCGTGTCGGGGGATCTGCCCGACGGCTTCGCCGGCAAGCTGCGCGACGTCATCAACCGGTCGCGCGGGGTGATCGAGGAGTGCGGGAAGCTCCTGAACAAGAACCGCATCTTCCGCGACCGGATGGACGGCATCGGGATCATCACCAAGGAAGACGCCATCACCTGGGGCATCACCGGCCCGGTGGGTCGCTCGACCGGCCTCGACTACGACGTCCGCAAGGATCACCCCTACCTGGTCTACGATCGCTTCGACTTCGACGTGCCGGTGGGCTCGGTCGGCGACAACTTCGATCGGTACATGTGCCGCGTCGAGGAGATGCAGCAGTCCATGCGGATCATCGAGCAGGCGCTGGACCAGATCCCGAGCGGGCGGATCCTGGTCGACGACCCGCGGGTGCGCCTGCCGGCCAAGTCCGAGACCTACAACTCGATCGAGGCCATGATCGCCCACTTCAAGGTGATCATGGACGGGATCCACGTCCCGCCGGGCGAGATCTACTCGTACACCGAGGCGGGCAACGGCGAGCTCGGGTTCTACATCGTGTCCGATGGCACCGGGCGGCCCTGGAAGTGCCGGGTGCGTCCGCCGTGCTTCGCCAACGTCTCGGTCCTCATGAAAGTGCTGCCTGGCCTGTTCATCGCCGACATCGTCCCGACGTTCGGGATGATCAACATGATCGGCGGCGAGTGCGACCGCTAACCGGAGAGCCGACCTCGATGCCTGACGCCACGCTGACGCCCACCCCGCTCACCCTGGTCACCGGTGCGCCGGTCCCCGAGCCGAAGCCCGCGCAGAGCCACCCGCCCGGCACCGAGCTCGTCACCGTCACCGTCGACGGGAAGGCCACCCAGGTCCCGAAGGGGACCATCCTCATCGAGGCCTGCAACGGGGTGGGGGCCGAGGTCCCATCCTTCTGCTACCACGCTGGCCTCAGCTCACCCGCGGTGTGCCGGCAGTGCCTGGTGGACGTCAAGGGTCAGCCGAAGCCGGTGCCCTCCTGCTACACGCCGGTGACCGACAAGATGGAGGTGATCACCAAGTCGCCGCGGGTGCTGGACATCCGCCGGCAGATGCTGGAGTTCACCCTGCTCAACCACCCGATCGACTGCCCGATCTGCGACAAGGCGGGGGAGTGCACCCTGCAGAAGCACTACTTCGACTGGGACGGCAAGTACACCCGCAACGATGGCATCAAGGTCCACAAGGCCAAGCGGGTGGACATCGGCAAGCACATCGTGCTCGACCAGGAGCGCTGCATCCTGTGCACCCGCTGCATCCGCGTGTGCGAGGAGGTGGCCAAGGAGCCCGAGCTGACCATGGCCATGCGAGGCGATCACGAGGTGCTCACCACCGCGCCCGGCAAGCGGCTCGACAACCGATATTCGTTGAACACGGTGGATGTCTGTCCGGTGGGCGCCCTCACCTCGAAGGACTTCCGCTTCGCCATGCGGGCCTGGGAGCTCGACTCGACGCCGTCGGTGTGCCCGGGGTGTGCCACCGGGTGCAACATCGACGTGCAGGCCTCGCGCGGGGACATCCACCGGCTCGTGCCCCGCGAGAACCCGTCGGTGAACAAGTTCTGGATGTGCGACGAGGGGCGCTTCACCTACAAGCGCATCGGCGCGGGACGGCTGGCCGCCCCGACCTCCGCCGGGATCTCGGTGGACTGGGATCGGGCGCTGGCCGATGCGGCGCGCCTCCTGCGCACCGCGCTCGACCAGGATCCCGCCCGCGTGGGGGTGGTGTTCTCCGCGCAGTCGACCAACGAGGATCTCTACGCGCTCTCACGCCTGGCCTTCGAGGCGCTGGGGGTCGGTCGGGCCTACCTGGCCGGGCTCGATCAGGGCTTCCACGACGACATCTTGATCAGCGCCGACAAGAACCCCAACACCGCCGGGGCCATCGCCATCGGCGGCGGCCGCCTCAAGAGCCTGATGGAGCTGTCGGGCGATCTCAAGGCCGGGCGGCTGTCGGCCCTGGTGGTGGTGGGCGAGGAGGGCGTGCTCGGGGACACCCCGGCGGCCACCTTGCCGCTCGGCAACCTGCAGGCGCTGGTGGTCCTGGCCTGGCGGCGGGAGGTCCTGGTCGAGGCCGCGCACGTGGCGTTGCCCATGGCCGACTGGGCCGAGGTGGACGGCACGTTCACCAACCGCCAGGGCAAGGTGCAGCGGGTCCGCGCCGCGGTGCCGCCGGCGGGAGACGCGCTCCCCGGCTGGGAGATCATCGCGCTCTTGGCCGATCGCCTGGGGAAGCCGATCGAGTTCGCCCCCCTGGCGGCCGAGCGCGGGCGTGGGCCCTCGGCGCGGGCGGTGTTCCTCGAGGCCAAGCAGAAGATGCCGTTCATGAAGGACGCCGACTGGGGGCGACTGTCGCTGCCGGTCCAGCTCCGATTCGCTCACTCGCGAGGATGACCTTGGACACGAGCTACGGAAGCCTTCTCTTCACGATCATCGCCGCGGTGGTGAAGATCCTGGCCTTGCTGCTGGGGTTCGGGATGGGGCTGGCCTCCATCCTGACCTGGATGGAGCGGCGGCAGTCGGCGATGATGCAGGACCGGCTCGGTCCCAACCGGGCCAACATCGGCCCCTTCAAGATGTGGGGCATCACCCACTTCATGGCGGACGCGCTCAAGTTCCTGTTCAAGGAGGACTTCGTGCCGCCGCTGGCGCACAAGTTCTTCTTCATGTGGGCGCCGGTGATGTCGATGGCGCCGGCCCTGATCGTGGCCGCCATCATCCCCTTCGGGGCGCCGCTGTGCTGGGGCCACGCCCTCGATCCCCACGCCACCACCTGCGAGACCCCGGTGCTGTTCCAGATCGCGCGGCTCGACGTGGGCATCCTCTTCTACTTCGCGCTGTCGTCCCTGTCGGTCTACGGCGCGACGCTGGCGGGCTGGGCCTCGCACAACAAGTGGTCGATGATGGGGGGGATGCGGGCGAGCTCCCAGATGATGTCCTACGAGGTCACCATGGGGATGGCCGTGCTGGGGTCGTTCCTGGTGTACGGCACCCTCGAGCCCGGTGCCATGGTGTGGAAGCAACAGGCGAGCCTGTGGCACTGGGGCATCTTCACGCAGCCCCTCGGATTCCTGCTGTTCCTCACCGCCTCGATCGCCGAGACCAAGCGGACCCCGTTCGACATCCCCGAGGGGGAGCCGGAGATCATCGGCTACTTCGTGGAGTATTCGGGGCTCCGGTTCGGGATGTTCTTCCTCGGGGAGTTCCTGGAGATCGTGTTCTCGAGCGCCCTCATCGTGACCATCTTCCTCGGGGGTTGGAGCCTGCCGGGGTTGCAGGACTTCTGGATCGCTCACGGCTGGAGCAACCTCGGCTTCGTGGTGGCCACGGTGCTGATCTGGTCGGCGAAAGTTTTTCTGTTCTCGGCCTTCCAGCTGCTCATCCGCTGGTCCTTGCCGCGTTTCCGGTCAGATCAACTGATGCAGCTCGGCTGGCAACGGCTGCTGCCGATCTCGGTCGCCAACGTGCTCGCGACCGCGGTCGTGGTCCTGTTCACGAACAGCAAGTAGCAAGAGAGATCGAGGAAACGCATGGCCGTCGGAGTCAAAGTCGTCAACCGTCCCGGGAGCTTCGCGCAACAGCTGTACGTACCTGCCATCGCCGAGGGCATGGGGGTGACGTTCCGCCACTTCGTCAAGAACTTCTTCGGCAACCTGGTGGGGATGCGCGGCAAGACCGACATCCAGACGCTGCAGTACCCGGAGGAGAAGAAGCCCTATCCCGAGCGACACCGCGGGCTCCACCGGCTGATGGTGCGGGACGACGGCCAGACCCGCTGCGTGGCGTGCATGATGTGTCCGACGGTGTGTCCGGCCCACTGCATCACCATCGTTCCAGAGGAGGCTCCGGACGGGACCATCGAGAAGCGCCCGCGCATCTTCGAGATCGACGAGCTCCGCTGCGTGGTGTGCGGGCTGTGCGCGGAGGCTTGTCCGTGCGATGCGATCCGCATGGACACCAAGGAGCACGCCAAGCCGGTGTACCGGCGGGTCGACGCCATCCTCGACCGCGAGGAGCTGCTGGCGCGCTCGGCGCCGTCGATTGCGGTCCAGGGGGGGCAGGGCGCCTTCTGGCGCGAGAAGACCCCGGGGAATCACCCGACCACCCAGACCCCGGTCGATGGAGAGGTCGTGCCGCGCGGGCTGCCGCCGGGACCGACGATTCCCAAACGGGATTGACGGCGGCGGATTGACGGCGGCGGATTGACGGCGGATTGACGGTTTGACCTTGACCGGAGGGGAGCGAGAATTCATCCTGAGTCGAGGACCTTCTGCTCAGTTCGATACGGAGAGATATCTTTTCCCTACAAGCACGAACCTGGGAGCTGCCTCTGGCCGATGGATGTGCACGCCCGCGCGTCGGGAAGCCCGATGCGGTCAATTCAGTGGCTCCCCCCTTACGAAAGTAGGGGCCAAGAAGTCTCTTCGACCGGCTGTTGCGGAAGGTCGCTTTTTCTTTTCGATCGCGAAGGCGCGGCTTCAGTGCGGGTTCAGTCCAGGAGTCAGTGGAAGTCGTGCGAGATGTCCAGGCTGTCGATTCTCTCGAGGCTCTCGATGCCGTCGGGGCGCGCGGGGGTCGAGCCGGGGATGGGGGCGAAGCGGTCCGCCTTGATGGACACGACCCCGTCCTGATTCTGGACCGTCCCCTCGATGATCATGGCGCCGAGGTTCAGGACCGAGGCGCGGTGGGTGGCGAAGCACTGGGGGGTCAGGATGGCGTTGGCGAAGCCGGTCTCGTCCTCCACCGTGATGAAGACGAAGCCCTTGGCCGTCCCCGGGCGTTGTCGGACGACCACCATCCCGGCCACGCGCCCACGCCGTCCGTTCGGGATGCGCCCGAGCGCCGCCGCGGTCACGACGCCGAGGGTGTGGAGGCGGCGGCGCACGAGGGTCATGGGGTGCGCCCCGGTGGTGACGCCGGTCCCACGGAAGTCGGCCACCAGCTCGTCGTTGGGGGACATCTCGGGCAGGGTGGTCGAGGAGGCCGCGGTGGACAGGGACGCGGAGGTGGACGTGGACGCGGACGTGGACGCGGCGAAGAGGCGGCCGGAGCGGCCGAGGGCCTCGACCTGCCAGAGGGCCTGGCGGCGGGTGCCACCAAAGGCGGCCAGGGCGCCGACGGAGGCCAGGCTGCGGAGCTCGGCGCTGTTCGGCAGGACCCGCGCCTCGAGATCGGCGACGGAGGAGAACGCCCGCTCCTCCCGGCAGCGCACGATGCGCCGACCGACGGCCTCGCGCAGCCCGGCCACGTACTTGAGCCCCAGCCGAACGGCGCTCCTGGCGGCGTTCGGGGCGCCGCCCCCCCCCCGCTCGAGGGTGCAGGACCAGGCGGAGCGCGTGACGTCGATCGGCAGGGTGGGGACCCCGTGCCGGCGGGCGTCGTTGATCAGCGTCGACGGGTGATAAAACCCCATCGGGTAGTTGTCGAGCAGCGCGCACAGGAAGGCCGACGGGTGGTGGGCCTTGAGGTAGGCCGAGGCGTAGGCAATCAGCGCGAAGGAGGCGGCGTGGGACTCGGGGAACCCGTAGAGCGCGAACGACTGGATGCCCGTGACGATCTCCTCCTGGGCGGCCGGGGAGATCCCGTTGCGGGTCATCCCGGCGCGCAGGGCCGCCTCGATCCCCTTCATGCGCTCGTGCGACCGCTTGAAGCCCATCGCGCGGCGCAGCTCGTCGGCCTGCCCTCCGGTGAAGCCGGCCGCCACCATTGCGATCCGGATCAGCTGCTCCTGAAACAGGGGGATCCCGAGCGTGCGCTTCAGGATCGGCTCCAGCGACGGGTGGGGGTAACGGACCGCCTCGCGCCCCGCCCGCCGCGACAGATAGGGGTTCACCATCTTCCCGACGATGGGCCCGGGCCGGATGATGGCCACCTCGACCACCAGGTCGTAGAAGCGGCGCGGCTGCATGCGCGGCAGGGTGGCCATCTGCGCGCGTGACTCGACCTGGAACACCCCGACGGTGTCCGCGGCCCGCAGCATGCGGTAGACGGTGGGATCGTCGGGCGGCAGGTGGGCGTAATCGATGGCGACGTTCTCGTCGGCCGCGATGATGGGGACCGCGTCCTCCAGCACCGCCAGCATGCCGAGGCCGAGCAGATCGACCTTGACGATTCCGAGGTCGGCGCAGTCGTCCTTGTCCCACTGCACGACCACCCTCCCGGGCATGCTGGCCGGCTCCAGCGGGACCACGTCGTCGAGTCGCCCGGCGGCGATCACCATGCCCCCCGAGTGCTGGCCGAGGTGGCGCGGCAAGTTGAGGAGCTCGGTGGCGAGGGCGCCGAGCAGCTCGGTGCGCGGCTCGGTGGTGGGAAAGCCCGCCATGTTCAGGTAGTCGCCGAGGGTGCCCTCGGGCTGGGTTTGCACCCAGCCCGGCAGGTTCTTCGAGATGCGCCCGAGCTGCTCCTCGGAGAAACCGAGCGCGCGGCCCGCGGTGCGCATGGCCAGCCGTGGCCGGTAGCTGATCACGTTGGCGGTCATCGCCGCCCCCTGCGCGCCGTACTTGGCGTACACGTACTGGATGACCGATTCGCGTCGCTCGCCGGAGGGCAGGTCGAGATCGATGTCCGGCATGCGATCGGTCACGTTGGAGGCGCCGCGCACCCGCTCCTCGGACAAGAAGCGCTCGAAGAGCAGCTCCATGCCCACCGGATCCACCGCGGTGATGCCGAGGGCGTAGCAGACCGCCGAGTTGGCGGCCGAGCCCCGCCCCTGGATCAGGATGCCGCGGCTGCGCGCGAACTGGACGATGTCCCAGACCACCAGGAAATACCCGGCCAGCTCGAGCGCGCCGATGATGCGCAGCTCGTGAGCGAGCTGGCGACGGGCCCGGGCCCCGAGGCTCTGCGACCCCGCGTCGCCGCTGGCGCTGGCGCTGGAATCGGCGTCCATGCGGTAGCGATTCGCGGCCCCCTGCCAGACCAGCTTCTCGAGCAGGCCCTGCTCGGTCTCGCCGGGGTCGACCGGGTAGGTGGGGAAGGCATAGCCGAGATCCGCGAGCGTGAAGGCGCAGCGCTCGGCGATGGCGCGCGTGGCGCGGACGGTCGCCGGCCGATCGCGAAAGAGCGCCGCCATCTCGGTCGGGGGCTTGAGGTGGTGCTCGACGCTCGGCGAGAGCGTGCGGCCGATCTCGTCGACCGTCGCGCCGTGGCGCGCGCACACCAGCACGTCGTGGACGCGGCGGCGCTCGGGGGTGGTGTAGCGGACGTCGTTGGTGGCCACCACGGCGATCCCGTGGGCCTCCGCCTGGGCGAAGGTGGCCTCCACGCGGTGGGCCTCGGCCGCGTCGAGGTGGCGTTGCACCTCGAGATAGAGGCGATCACGCCCGAAGATCTGGAGGAGGACCGGGAGGTCGGGGCGTGGGCGGGCCCCCGCCAGGGCCACCAGCCCGCCGCCGGCCCCGTCCGCGCCTCCTCCGTGGTGGGCCGTCAGATGCTGGGCCAGGAGCGCGTGGGTGACGGCCGCCTGGCCCTTGGGGCGGCCGCGATGCATGTCCGTGAGCAGGCGACAAAGGTTCCGGTACCCCCGGCGATCCTCGGCCAGCAACAAGAGCGGGGGCGGCGGGGTCGACGAATCCGCCTGCCGGGCCGTGCCTCCGGAGGCACGGCCCTCGTCGGGGGCGAAGGTGATCTCCGCGCCCACGATGGCCCGGATGCCGGCGCTCCGGGCGGCGGCGAAGAAGCGCGGGGCACCATAGAGGCCGTTCACGTCGGCGAGCGCCAGCGTGTCGTGCCCGCCCGCCGCCGCGGTGGCCACCAGATCCTCGGGCAACGAGGCCCCATCGAGGAAGGAGAACGCCGACCGACAGCGAAGCTCCACGTAGTCCGAGGCGCGGCCCATGGCGCCCGAGCATGACTGAACACCTGGTCAGTATCAAGCTGCCTCGACGCGTTCTCGCCTCCCGTCGGGTCGTGGGGCTCTCGCCAGAGGCATGCTCGGGGCCTGCACCCCTTGTCTGCGCCCTGCGCCGCACCCATCTTGCGACTCGAACAGCAAGGAGGACATCATGATCCGATCACGCAGCCTGTTTTCCCTCTCGTTTGGAGCTCTGATGCTCGTGGGTGGCTTTGCGGTCGCCGCCGACGCTCCCGCATCGTCCGAGGTCCTGGCCAAGCTTCACCATTCGAATCAAAAAGAGATCGCGATGGGCAAGCTCGCGCAGAAGATGGGGCAGTCGAAGGATGTGAAGAGCTTTGGCAAGACCCTGGTTCATGACCACACCTCGGCAGACAAGAAGGTCGTGTCCCTCGCCAAGAACGAGCACGTCGAGCTCCAGTCGGAGGACACCAAGACCGACGACATGTCGAGCCTCGGGACCGGCGCCGACTTCGACGCCAAGTTCGCGCAGGCGATGCTGGACGATCACAAGAAGGACGTGGGCGAGGCCACCGAAGCCCGCGACGGGACCACGGATCCCAAGCTGAAGAAGCTGCTCACCGATCTGGTCCCGGTGCTGCAAAAGCACCAGGACATCGCCCAGAAGATCGTCAATCAGCACGGGCAAGCCAACAACTGACCGCCGACCCGCGGGGTCAGGGGCAAGGTGGTGGGGCGTTCGGCCTCGTCGACTGACCACAGAAGATGCAGCTGTCGATCTGCGGGCACACATCGGCGGCGGGGATCACCGAAGGATTGAACCGCGCATCGAACAACCCACGTCCATAGAGGACCTGCCACACCCCGCAGGCCAGGACGGGGATGTCCGAGCCTTCGTAGACCCCGACCAGTTTTCCCGTTGCCTGGTCGAAGGTCGGGCTCGAATCCTCGAAGACAAGGTCCCCCGGCTCGAAGCTGACGCGGCCGCAGCCCGTGTTTCGGAGGATGGGCCCATTGCCACGACAGAGCTCCGCCGTGGACGCGTCGATGTGGGCCAGGTCGAGGGCACACAACCCTGCGTTGGCCGCGTCGGCGCAGAAGCATGAGAGGGGCATTCGGGCGGCCTTCGCGGCGGCGTCGCACGGGCAACCCTCGGCGGAGGAGCCTGCGACTGCCTCACCCGGGCTCATCGCGTCAGGACCGTTGCCGGTCGCGCCGGCTCCGACGGCGGTGGCCCTCGGTGAGGCCACACCGCCCGATCCACTGCTGCACGCCAGCAGCGTCAACGCACAGCATGCCGCCCACGCCGTGAGGAGCCTCGTGCCTGAATCGTTCTCGCACCCGGTTGGAGTCAAACCGCCTCGCCTCTCTTGCTCGGCGAGCATAGGCCATGAAATGTCGCGGCTGTCATGGTTTCAGCAGACTCTGGCCCGATGGGGGAGATCAGGCACGAATCGTCTGGTGAGGCCGCCTATCTCGTGCTGCGGCGAGGCCGGCGCACCGCGCGAATTCGTCCGCTTGGGCCGCCGCCGGCGTAGAAGACATCGCCCCCGTCGGCCTCGAGCCCGCTCAGCTCCGTCCCCTCGGGCATCGTGAGGCGGGCCAGCACCTCACCGGTCCGCGGGTCGACGCGGCGGATGTCGGCGTCGGCGCCTTCCCATGTTCCGTGCCACAGCTCGCCGTCGACCGAGGTGACCCCGGTGACGAACCGGTTCGACTCGATCGTCCGCAGGATGGCGCCGGTCGCGGGATCGATCTGGTGGATCTTCCGATCACGATATTGGCCGACCCACAACTTGCCTTCTGCCCACGTCAGCCCCGAGTCACGGCCGCCACCAGGGGCCGGGATCGCCGACAGGACGGCGCCGGTCGCTGGATCGATCTCGAGAATGCGGTCATCGACGATCTGGTAGAGGTGCTTGCCGTCGAAGGCGGTCCCGGCGTCGCAGGCGACGTCGAGGGTCCGCAACGTGGTTCCGTTCGCGGGATCGAAGGCGTGCAGCCGCTCGCCACCCGCGAACCAGACCAGCTGGCCGTCGAAGGTGACGCCGTGGACGGACGGCGCCCCGGCGAAAGGCCCGTACTCGCGGATGATCTGAGCGGGCTGCTCCGTGGGATCGGTGGGTCGTTGGATGTCTCGGTGGCCTTCCATCGTCTCTCCTTGAATCTCTTCGTTTACCCGAAGCCCTCCGAGATCGGGAGCAACAACGTCGTCGCGAATCCCGCCACCGGCGCCGAGACCCACCGCTGGGGGCGGCCGCGGCCGAGCGCGCGCGCCTGGCCGGCCTCCGCGAGGTCGCGGAGGGCCCGCTGCACGGTCCTCTGGCTGGATCCGAGCGCCAGCGCCAGCGCCGAGGTGGGCCAGGCCTCGCCGTCGGCCAGCAGCGCCAGGACCGCGGCCTCGGGGCTGTCGATCGGTGGCAGGAGCAGCCGGACCCGGAGCGGGCTGGCATGGCGCGGCGCCAGCAGGAAGCCGCCGCCGGTGGCCCGGACCTCGGCGAGCGGCGCGATCTGGCGGCGGAGCCGGCCCATCTCGACCCGCAGGCGCGCGCGGTGAGAAGGGTTCGCCTGGCGGGCGCCGAACGCCCGTTCGATCAGGTCGTCGCGAGCCGCATCCCCCGGCCACCGTTCCGCCAGCCCTCGCAGGAGCGCGAACAGCACCGGTCGCCGCGCGAGCTGCACGAGGCGCTGTCCGCGACGCGCCGCCCTCCTGCAACCGTCGACGACCAGGTCGGGCGAGGCCAGCACGGCCTCGACCTCGGCCAGCGTCAAGGGACGCGCCTCGTGCCCGAGGACCAGGCGTGCGGCGGGCAGGACGAGTGCTCTGGCGGCCCGCTCCACCTCCGCGCACAGCGCGCCGATCCCGGACCGAGCTGCTGCCTCCCGTGCCCGGGAAAGGGCGGTGCGAGCAGGCTCGCCGCGTCCTCTGCGCAGGGCGATCTCGAAAGCCAGCAGGCCGGCGAGGGCGGCCAGCCGCGCAGGCCCGCCGCGGAGATCGAGCATCGCGTGGGCGCCCTCCGCCTCGTCGACCCTCCCGAGCAGCAAGAGGCGCCGGGCCTGGAGCAATCGCGCGTGGGCGGCATTTTCCCGATCGCCGTGCGCCGCGAACGTGCGCAAGGCAGCCGCCAGCGCACGCGCGGGCCAGGCGAGATCGCGGGCGGCGAGCGCCACCTCCGCCTCGGCCGTCAGGCAGCGGGCGCGCTCGAGTGTCTCGCGCGGTCCGAATGCGCGGGCCGCGCGCCGCAGGAGCTCGCGCGCGCGCGCCAGCTCGCCCAGCTGGGCCATCGCGATTCCGCGGAGCGCGAGCGCCGCGGGATCGTCCCGCAGGGCAACCCGATCGAGCGCGCCGAGCGGGTCGCCGGCCCGCAGCGCCCGTCCCGCCGCCGTGATCGACGAGTCCACGTGGCGATCTTAACCCCGTCGCCGTTGTTACTCCCACCCCCGACTCGACCGGGGGTATCTCTGCGCAAGGGAACGGACACCAACCAGAGGAGCGCACGAATGACCACGACGGCGACGCACGAAACCAGGCACATCAAGGGGACCCGGGCGGAGTGGCGCGCAGCGCGGCTCGAATTGCTGGCAGCCGAGAAGGAGCACACACGGCGAGGCGACGAGCTGGCGCGCCGCCGGCAGGAGCTGCCGTGGGTCCGGGTCGACAAGGAATACCGGTTCGAGACCGAGGCGGGGAGCGCGTCGATGGCGGACCTCTTCCAGGGGCGCTCGCAGCTCCTCGTCTACCACTTCATGCTCGGTCCGGACTACAAGGCGGGCTGCCCATCTTGCTCGGCCATCGCGGACGGATTCAACGGCTTCGCCGTCCACCTGGCGAACCACGACGTGATGCTGACGGCGGTGTCGCGGGCGCAGCTGGCCAGGGTGCAGGCCTACAAGCGACGCATGGGCTGGACCTTCCCGTGGGCGTCGTCGTTCGGCACCGACTTCAACGGCGACTTCGGGGTGGGGATCACCGAGGAGCAGCAGCGGTCGGGCGTCGGCGAGTACAACTACACGCCCCAGGACGAGAAGGCTGCGGCGGAGTCGGGCGGCGGCGCGATCGGCGCCGCGATCGCCGCCGGCGTCGGCACCGACTGGCCGACGTTCTGGCGCGAGCGGCCGGGCATGAGCGCGTTCGCGATCGAGGACGGCGTCGTCTACCACACCTACTCCGCCTATGCGCGGGGGCTGGACGGCCTGTGGGGGATGTACCAGTGGCTGGACCGCGCGCCGAGAGGACGCAACGAGAAGGGACTCTGGTGGCGCCGTCATGACGAGTACGCCCCGCGCTGAAAGGTCGGGCGGCGTCTTGGGCTTCTTGGGCGTCTCGGCGCTGCTGTTCGTGGCCAGCACGGTGGCGACGATCGCGTGGTGCGGATCGATGTCGGCGCTGGCCGAGATGCCGATGCCCGGCGGCTGGAAGATGTCGATGGCGTGGATGCGGATGCCGGGGCAGACGTGGGCCAGCGCCGCGGCGTCCTTCCTCGGGATGTGGGTGGTGATGATGGTGGCGATGATGCTGCCATCCCTGGTCCCGATGCTGCGGCGGTACCGCACCGCCGTCGGGGCCGCGAGAGAGCCCCGTCTGGAGTGGCTGACCCTGCGCGTGGGCGCAGGCTACTTCCTGGTCTGGACCCTGCTGGGCGTGGTCGCCCTTCCGCTCGGCGTCGCGCTGGCGGGCATCGAGATGCGACTGCCGTCCCTGTCGCGCGCCGTGCCCTTCGTCGTCGGCGTCGTCGTCCTCCTCGCGGGAGCCCTGCAGCTCACCGCCTGGAAGGCACGCCAGCTCGCCTGCTGCCGGGAGTCGCCGGGGTGCGAAAGAACACTTCCGCCCGCCGCCGGCACGGCGTGGCGGCACGGGCTGCGCATCGGCACCGACTGCGTCCGATGCTGCGCCCCCCCGATGGCGATCCTGCTCGTCATCGGGGTCATGGACCTCCGCGTGATGGCGGTCGTGGCGGCGGCGATCACCGTCGAACGCATCGCCTCCGCCGGCGAGCGCATCGCCCGAGGCACCGGGGCCATCTTCGCCGGATCGGGGCTCCTGATGCTGGGTCGGGCCGCGGGCCTCTTCTGATGGGCGATCCTGAGCCGGCACGTCGCCGGCGTGGGCGGCATGGATGGAACGCGTGGCATGGCGGCGCGTTGGCCGCCCCGTGGCACAGGTGGTACAAACGGGCCCGAGTTTGGAAGTCCCCCGCCGCCTGCGAGGAGCCCCCATGTCGAGCGCGTCCGGCCCAGCACCGAATTCACCCTCGAACGCGCATCTCCCGCACGGCGCGCGCCCGAGCCGCCGCCAGGTGCTGGCGGCGGGGTCACTGGCGGGGGCTCTGGTCGCGTCGCCCCGCCGAGGTCGCGCCGCGTCCGAGCCCGGCGCGGGCGGAGGTCGAACGTTCCCCAGGGACTTCGCCTGGGGAGCCGCGACCGCGGCCTATCAGGTCGAGGGTGCCGTCCGCGAGGATGGGCGCGGCCCGTCGGTCTGGGATGTCTTCAGCCACAAGCCCGGCGCCGTGTTCGAGGGCCACACGGGCGACGTCGCCTGCGATCACTACCACCGCTACCGTCAGGACATCGCGCTCATGAAGACCCTCGGCGTCTCGTCCTACCGGTTCAGCGTGTCCTGGACGCGCGTGCTCCCCGACGGCGTCGGGACCCAGAACCCGAAGGGCCTCGATTTCTACAGCCGGCTGGTGGACGAGTTGCTGAAGGCGGGGATCGCGCCCATGTGCACGCTCTTTCACTGGGATTTCCCCCAGGCCCTCTACGCCCGTGGCGGGTGGCTCAGCCGCGACGTGGCGGGCTGGTTCGGCGACTACGCGGCGGTGGTGGCCGAGCACCTCGGGGATCGGGTGAAGGTGTGGGTGACCCAGAACGAGCCCCAGTGCTTCATCGGGATGGGCCTGCTCGATGGCGTACACGCGCCCGGCGACAAGCTGACCTTCGACAAGTACCTGGTGGCCGCGCACAACTCGATGCGGGCGCATGGCCGGGCGGTCCCGGGGCGGCGCGGCCACGCCCGTGGGAACCCCGGGGACACGCGGATCGGTTACGTCATCTCCACCCAGGTCGCCCAGCCCGCGAGCGGGCGCGCGGAGGACATCGAGGCGGCCCGCTGGGCGACGATGTCGGTTCGCGACCGCAACCAGTGGAACAACACCTGGTGGACCGACCCCGTGCTCCTCGGGCGGTATCCCGCCGACGGGGTCACGCTGCACGGCAAGGACATGCCGGCCTTTCCGGAGGCCGACCTGAAGGACATCCAGCAACCCCTCGACTTCATCGGGCTCAACATCTACAAGGCCGACACCTGGCGGGCGACCGGCGCCTCCACCTCCACGTCAGGACCCGCCGCCTCCTCCGCCGCCGCCGCCTCCGCCGCCGCCTCCTCCTCGGCGCGGGCGCCGGCCGGGGTTCAGGTGACGACGCCCGCCGGCTATCCCCGCTCGGGGGTGGACTGGCAGCCGATCACGCCGGCGGCCCTCTACTGGGGACCGAAGTTCTTCTGGGACCGTTACCACTTGCCCATCTCGATCACCGAGAACGGTCTGTCGACGCGCGACCAGATCTTTCTCGACGGCAAGGTCCACGATCCGCAGCGGGTCGACTACATGCACCGAGCGCTGCTCGAGCTTCGGCGGGCCATGGAGGACGGCGTGCCGGTCACCGGCTACCACGCCTGGTCGCTGCTCGACAACTTCGAGTGGGCGGATGGCTACAAGCAACGCTTCGGGATGGTCTACGTCGACTACCAGACCCAGCGGCGCATCCCCAAGGATTCGTTCGCGTGGTATCGCCAGGTGATCGCGACCCACGGTCAGAGCCTGCTCGGCAAGACGGTGTTGCCGGCCACGCAGGTGACCGACACGCCCCCGCCGCCGTGAGTGCCGTGAGGGAAGCGCGGCGGCGAGCGCCCGGGGACGACTACGCCCGCCAGCGTCGCCGTTCATGAACATCGTCGTGGATACGTCGGTGTGACCTGGGCGAGACCCGCTTGGACTATCCAGGTGTCAATGTCAGGCTGGGACCTGCGCGCTGCGTGCCAGCAGGAAGGCTCGGACCGCCGGATCCTCGCTGAGCCCGATGGCGCGGGCGTAAGCGGCGCGGGCCTCGTCGGCGCGGCCGAGTCGCTGGAGCATGTGTGCCCGCGCGGCCCAGTAGGGCTGATAGGCGGCGACGGCGTCCCCGCGGATGTCCTCGGCGTCCCCGCGGATGTTGTCGAGGAACGCCAGGCCGACCGCGGCCCCGCGGGCTTCGCTGACGGCGGCGGCGCGACCGACGAGGGCGCCCACCGTCGGCGCCAGGCGCACGAGGCCTTCGTAGAGCAGCGCCACGGACTCCCAATCCACCGCGCCCCCGGGGCTCGCCCGCCGGGCGTGAGCCGACTGGATGGCGGCCTCCAGCTGAAAGGGCCCGACCCGGCCCACGAGCTCGGCCGCGTGAAGCAGCCGATCGGCCTCGGCGATCATCGAGCGCGACCACAACGACACATCCTGCTCGGACAGCGGCACGTAGGCCGCGTCGGCTGAGCGTCGCGCTGGTCGCCGCGCCTCGCAGTGGAGCATGAGCGCGAGCAGCCCGGCTGCCTCCGGCTCCTCGGGCAGGAGGCCCAGGAGGAGGCGTCCGAGCTCCAGGGCTTCGCCGGCGAGACCGCGGCGCGATGTCGCGGCCTCGGCGCCGGTCAGGTCTTGCCAGCCGCTCCCGTACGCGGCGTATATCGCTTCGAGCACGGCCCCGAGCCGCGGCGGCAGATCTCGACGCTCGGGCAGGACGAAAGGGATGCGGGCGTCGCGAATCTTCGCCTTGGCACGGCTCAACCGTTGCCCCATGGCGGCAGGCTGCACCAGGAAGGCCGAGGCGATCCGAGCGGCGGGGAGACCGAGCACCGTCTGCAACATGAGGGGAGTCCGCACGGCTGCGTCGATGGCGGGGTGGGCGCACAGGAAGAGCAGGGCCAGCCGCTCGTCGGGAAACGTGAGATCGCTGGTGGCCAGCCGCTCGGCTTCGTCCGCGAGCTGCAGCAACGCCCGTCCGGCCTCGCCCTCGACGCCGCGATGTCGGGCTCCGTCGATCAGGCGGCGTCGGGCCGTGGTGAGCAACCACGCTTCGGGCTTGTCCGGCACCCCGGTCGCGGGCCAGTGGTGGAGCGCGGCCTGAAACGCGTCGCCGAGGGCATCCTCGGCGGCGGCCACGTCGCGGCACCGGGCAGCGAGAAAGGCCACGAGGCGGCCGTACGATTCGCGCGCCGAGCGAACGATGGCCCGCTCGACCTCGTTCGGGCTGGTCGTCTCCTTGGGGGCCATCGTCGGATCTCACTCGGGCCATCTCGCCGTCGCCGTCGGGGCCAACGTGCCTCAGCCCATGGGAGGCAGGTCCGGACGGACCTCGACGACGGCGCCTGGGCCGACGGGCGCGCGGGCGGCCCATTCGAGGGCCGCATCCAGGTCGGCGACGTCGATGATGAAGAAGCCCCCGAGCTGCTCCTTGGTGTCGGCGTAGGGGCCATCCTGGACGGCGCGGCTGCCGTCGCGCATGCGAACCGTGGTGGCCGTCTCGGGACCCTGGAGCCCGGCCCCCCCGACGAAGACGCCGGCCTTGCGCAGGGCGTCCGCGTATGGAGGCCAGGCAGCCCAGTAGCCCGGGGCCTTCGCGGGATCCTTGCGCATGGCGAAATCGGCGGCGCCTTCGTAGATGAGCAACGTGTAGTTCATGGTGGAATCCTTTCCGTGGCGGGTGAGGAGCGCAAGACCGTCGCGCGCTCGCTGACGGGATGACGGGCGAGACGAGGCGATTTCGACACTGGCTGGCAAGAGATCGCACCGGTCGAGTTTCGTCGATGGGCGGGGCGGGCCGGCCGGGTTCCCGTGGGGGGTGGCTGTCAACCGGCTGAACGTGCCCTAGAATCGGGGATCTTGGCCACGAATTCACCGCCGCCAGCGCCGCCGCTCCCGCCACCCTCGCGCTCCTTCCCGGATCTCTTCGAAGGGGGAGGCGAGATGGGGGCCCGGATGCGCGCCCTCGACTGGTCCGCCACCCCGGTGGGCCCGGTGCATGCCTGGCCTCACAGCCTGCGGGTGGTCATCCGGATCATGCTCACCTCGCGCTACGCGATGTGGCTCGGGTGGGGGCCGGAGCTGACCTTCTTCTGCAACGACGCCTACCGGCCCACCCTCGGGCTCAAGCATGAGTGGGCGCTCGGCGCCTCGGCCCGCCGGGTCTGGGCGGAGATCTGGAGCGACATCGGTCCGCGCGCCGAGACGGTGCTGCGGACCGGGACCGCGACCTGGGACGAGGGGTTGCTCCTCTTCCTCGAGCGACGGGGGTTCTCGGAGGAGACGTACCACACCTTCTCGTACAGCCCCGTCCCCGACGACCTGGGTGGCGTGGGCGGGATGTTGTGCGTGGTCACCGAGGACACCGAGCGCACCATCGGCGAACGGCGCCTCCGCGCGCTCCGCGAGCTCTCGACCGCCACCGTCGGCGTGGGGAGCGCCGAGCAGGCCTGCGAGGCCGCCGTGCGTTCGCTCGGCACCAACCCGTACGACCTCCCGTTCGTGCTCCTCTATCTCGTCGGCGAGGGCGGCGCGACCGCCCGTCTGGTCGCGCGCACGGGCGTCGAGGACCAATCCGCCGGCATCTCCCCGCCGACCATCGCGGTCGAGCCGCGGCCGGAGGAGCCACCGAGCTGGCCCCTCTCCGCGGTGCAGGCATCGCTCGCTCCGGTCACGGTGTCGGACGTCGAGCGTCGGTTCGGCCGCGTCCTCGCTGGCCCCTGGCCCGAGCCGATCCAGACCGGCATCGTGCTGCCCCTGGCGGCGCCCGGGCAGGGGACGGAGCTCACCGGCTTCTTCGTGACCGGGCAGAGCCCGCGCCGGCCGCTCGACGACGGCTATCGGGGTTTCCTGGAGCTGGTGGCCGGACAGGTCGCGCGGGCCGTCTCCGACGCGCGATCGTCCGAGGAGCAGCGGCGCCGGGCGGAGCAGCTCGCCGAGCTCGACCGCGCCAAGACCGCGTTCTTCAGCAACGTCAGCCACGAGTTCCGCACGCCCCTCACGTTGATGCTGGGTCCGGTGGAGGACGCCATCCGCTCGGGCGAGCAGTCGCTCGACGGGGAGGCCTTGACCTCGGTCCACCGCAACACCTTGCGCCTGCTCAAGCTGGTGAACGTGCTGCTCGACTTCTCCCGCATCGAGGCCGGGCGGATGCAGGCGTCGTACGTCGCGACCGATCTGGCGCTCCTGACCCGGGATCTCGCCAGCACCTTCCGGTCGGCCATCGAGCGGGCCGGGCTCGCCTTCGAGGTCGATTGCCCGCCGCTCCGGGAGCCGGTCCACGTGGATCGGGACATGTGGGAGAAGATCCTCCTCAACCTGCTGTCGAACGCGCTGAAGTTCACGTTCGAGGGCAAGATCCGGGTGGCCCTGCGCGAGGAGGACGAGGGCCGCGCCATCGCGCTCACCGTCGAGGACACGGGGACCGGAATCCCCGAGGACGAGCTGCCGCACCTGTTCGAGCGCTTCCACCGGGTGGTCGGGGCCCGGGCCCGCACCCACGAAGGGTCGGGGATCGGCCTCGCGCTGGTGCACGATCTCGCGCGCCTGCACGGGGGGAACGTGCGCGTGACGAGCCGGATCTCCGAGGGGACGACCTTCACCGTCACCATCCCGGCCGAGCGGGCCGGCCACCCTCGGTCGCCGGAGGCGCCGGGGATCGGGCGGCCCATGGATGCGGGCAAGGAGGCGGGCAAGGAAGCAGGGTCGTCGGCGGGGTCGACCGTGGGCGTGGAGGCCTACGTGCGGGAGGCCGAGCGCTGGGTGCCGGAGCGGCCTCGGCAAGGGGGGGCGCCGAGCCCGGGCGGCGAGGACCTCGTGGAGGAGGCCGACGCCCGTGGCTGGGGGGCAGGGCACATCTTGCTGGCGGACGACAACGCGGACATGCGCGAGTACGTGGGGCGCCTCTTGCGCACCCGCTTCTCGGTGGAGACGGTCGCGGATGGGCGGCTGGCCCTGGCCGCGGTGCGCGCCCGGCGCCCCGACCTGGTGCTGACCGACGTGATGATGCCCGGGCTCGATGGCTTCGGGTTGCTGCGCGCCCTGCGCGCGGAGCCCGCCACCCGCGACCTGCCCGTCATCATGCTGTCCGCCCGCGCGGGCGACGAGTCCCGGGTGGAGGGCCTCGAGGCCGGCGCGGACGACTACCTGGTGAAGCCGTTCTCGGCGCGTGAGCTCCTGGCCCGGGTGGGCGCCCACCTGCAGATCGCCCGCCTGCGCGTCAGGGCCGAGGAGGAGCGCCAGAGGCTGCGCGACGTGCTGTCCCAGGCGCCGGTGGCGGTGGCGGTCTTCCGCGGCGCCGAGCACCGGTACGCGCTCGCCAACCGGCGCTACGCCGAGATGGTCGGCCGCCAGGAGCTGGTGGGCCAGACCGTCCGGGAGGCCTTCCCGGAGCTCGGCGACCACCAGGTCATCGCGATCCTCGACCAGGTCTACGGCACCGGTGAGGCTCTCTCCGTGACCGAGCTCGAGGCCTCGATCACCCGGCCGGGGCACGAGGGTCCGGAGGCGAGGTACTTCAACACCTCGGCCCAGCCCCTGCGAGAAGGGGGGCGGGTCACGGGGGTGATCGTGGTGGCCGCCGAGGTCACCGAGCAGGTGCTGGCCCGGCGGCGCGGCGAGGGGCTCCGCCTGGCGGCCGAGCAAGCCAATCGCGCCAAGGACGAGTTCATGGCCATGCTCGGCCACGAGCTGCGAAACCCACTCGCCCCCATCCTGACGGCGCTGCACCTCATGCGCCTGCGGGCCGGAGGCGTCGTCGAGAAGGAGCGGACGGTCATCGAGCGGCAGGTGAACCACCTCACCCGGCTGGTCGACGATCTGCTGGACGTCTCGCGCATCACCCGGGGGAAGGTCGAGCTGCACCGCAAGCCCACCGAGCTGGCCGAGGTGGTGGCGAAGGCCATCGAGATGGCGAGCCCGCTGCTCGAGCAGCGCCGCCACCACCTCGAGCTCTCGGTCCCCACCCGCGGGTTGCTGGTCAACGCGGATCTCACCCGCCTGTCTCAGGTCGTGTCGAACCTGCTGACCAACGCCGCCAAGTACACCGATCCGGGGGGCCTGGTCAGCGTTTGGGCCGAGCGCCTCGGGGCATGGGTCGTCCTCCGGGTGCGAGACAACGGCATCGGCATCGCGCCGGAGATGCTGCCCCACGTGTTCGAGACCTTCGTCCAGGAGCGACAGGCCATCGACCGATCGCAGGGCGGGCTCGGCCTCGGCCTCGCCATCGTGCGCAGCCTGACCGCGCTCCACGGCGGGGTCGTGGAGGCCAGGAGCGACGGCGTCGGGAGGGGCAGCGAGTTCACGCTGCGGCTCGCCGCGGAGCCGGAGGGGCAACGGCAAGGGCAGCTGGATGCGAGCTCTCCCGTTGCCCCGGTCGCCGCGGGTGCCCTCCGCGCGGGCAGCCCGGCGCCGGGCCGGCGGGGCCTCCGGATCCTGGTGGTGGATGACAACGAGGACGCGGCCACCCTGCTGAGCGACGCCCTCGACGTGCTCGGCCACGAGACCCGGATCGCCCTCGATTCACCCCGGGCCATCCAGTCGCTGCGCGAGTTCACCCCCGAGGTCGCCTTCATCGACCTCGGCCTTCCGGTGATGGACGGCTACGATCTCGCGCGGCGTCTGCGCGAGGAGCCCGGCCTCGAGAACCTGCGCATGGTGGCCGTGTCGGGCTATGGCCAGGAGTCCGACCTGCTCCGGTCCCGGGAAGCCGGCTTCGAGGAACACCTGATCAAGCCGGTCGCCCAGGCGAAGCTCGAGGCCGTCCTCGTCAACCTCAGCGCCTCTGCTGCGGCCCAGATCCTCGGGGCGTGAGGGCGACCAGCACTCGTCAGCCGTTGGCGGACTCGAAGGAGATCTCGAGGATCTGGAACTCGCGGGTGCCCTTGCCGGTCTTGAGCGTCACCGAGTCCCCGAGGTCGCGCCCGATCATGGCGCGGGCCAGCGGCGCCGAGATGGCCAGGCGCGACGCCTTGATGTCCGCCTCGTAGTCTCCCACCAGCGTGTAGGTGACCTCGTCGCCGGTCTCGGTGTCCGTGAGCTTGACGGTGGCCCCGAAGACCACCCGCGTGCCCGAGAGCTTGGAGGGATCGATCACGTCGGCCTGGGCCAGGATCGAGTCGATCTCGCGCGAGCGACCCTCGATGAAGGCCTGGCGCTCCTTGGCGGCGTGGTACTCGGCGTTCTCGCGCAGGTCGCCGTGGGCCAGCGCCTCCTCGATGTCGCGGACGTTCTTCGGGCGTTCGATCTCACGCAACCGCTTGAGCTCGTCCTTCAACGCCTGCTGTCCCCTCGGGGTCATGGGAAATCGGTCGGCCATGTCAGCGCTCCTGTTGATATTCCTGCAGCGAGCGGACCTCCATGCGCCCCGATCTCAACTGCGCGATTGCCCCCACCGCCGCCTTGGCGGCGGACAGGGTCGTGTAATACGGGATCCCACGCACCAGCGCGGTCCGCCGGATGTCGAACGAGTCGCGGATGGCGTGGGCGCCCGCCGTGGTGTTCATGACCAGCTGCACGTCGCCGTCGAGCATGCGGTCCACGCAGTGGGGGCGACCCTCCCGCATCTTGTTGACCCGGCTGACGTTCACCCCGGCGTTCTTGAGGTGCTGGTAGGTCCCGGTGGTGGCGATGATCTCGAAGCCCATGTCCACCAGCGAGCGCGCCACGCCGATGGCCCCTTCCTTGTCGCTGTTCTGCACCGACAGGAACACCCGCCCGGATCTCGGCAACCGCGTCCCTGCCCCGAGCTGGCTCTTGCCGAAGGCCGCCGCGAAGGTGGTGTCGATGCCCATCACCTCGCCGGTGGAGCGCATCTCGGGACCGAGCAGGGTGTCCACCCCGGCGAACTTCGCGAACGGGAACACCGCCTCCTTGACCGCCACGTGGCGGGGCGTCACCTCGCGGATGCCCAGGGCCTTCAGCGTCTGGCCGACCGCGATGCGGGCGGCCACCTTGGCCAGGGCGATCCCCGTCACCTTCGAGACGAACGGCACCGTGCGCGAGGCCCGGGGGTTGACCTCGAGGATGAAGATGCCGCGTCCGTCGCGCGGCACCGCGAACTGCACGTTCATCAGGCCGCGGACGTCGAGCTCGCGGGCCAGCGCCCGGGCCTGGGTCTTGATGGCCTCGACCACCTCCGCCGGCAGCGAGTGCGGTGGCAGGCAGCAGGCGGAGTCCCCCGAGTGGATCCCCGCCTCCTCGATGTGCTCCATCACGCCGCCGATCACCGCGTCGGTCCCGTCGGCCACCACGTCCACGTCCACTTCGATGGCGTCCGGCAGGAACTGGTCGATCAGGATCGGCGCGTCCGACTCGTCGGCCCGGGACGACAGGCTCTCGCGCCGCGAGGCCTCCATGGCGCGCAGCACGAAGCTGTCGAGGCCGGACGGATCGTGGACGATCTCCATCGCCCGTCCGCCGAGCACGTAGGACGGCCGCACCATCACCGGGTACCCGATGCGGGCGGCGATGTCCCGCGCCTCGTCGAGGCCGTAGGCGGTCCCCCAGGCCGGGGCCCGCAGCCCGAGCTTGGTCAGGAGCTCCCCGAATCGCTTGCGATCCTCGGCGCGGTCGATGGCCTCGGCGCTGGTGCCGAGCAACCGCACCCCGGCGTTCTGCAGGGGCACCGCCAGCCGCAGCGGCGTCTGCCCCCCGAACTGGATGATCACGCCCTCGGGCTGCTCGCGCTCGAGGATCTCGAGCACGTCCTCCCGGGTGAGCGGCTCGAAGTAGAGCCGGTCGGCGGTGTCGTAGTCGGTCGAGACCGTCTCCGGGTTGCAGTTGATCATGATGGTCTCGTAGCCATCCTCCCGCAGCGCCTGCACGGCGTGCACGCAGCAATAGTCGAACTCGATCCCCTGTCCGATGCGGTTCGGGCCCCCGCCGAGGATGGCGATCTTCTTCTTGCCGGTGGGTCGCGCCTCGTCCTCCACCCGGGCCGCCGCCCCCACGAACTCCTCGGCCGCCACCTCGTAGGTCGAGTACAGGTACGGCGTCTGGGCGTCGAACTCCGCGGCGCAGGTGTCGACCCGCTTGAAGACCGGGCGGATGCCGTGGCGGTGTCGCGCCTGGCGGACCGCCTCCTCCGTGGTGCCGGCCAGCTTCATGAGCCGCCGATCCGAGAAGCCCATCCGCTTGCGGCGCTCGAGCTTGACCGGGTCCTCGAGCCCCGCCGCCCCGTCCGCCCGGGCACCCTCGTCCTCGTCGATGATCTCGCGCAGGTGCCGCAGGAACCAGGGATCGATCTTGGTCAGCTCGAAGGCCGTCTGGTTGTCGAGGCCGAGCCGCATGGCCTCGGCCAGCTGCCACAGGCGGTCCGGGCCGGGGCGCACGATCAGCCGCTCGAGCTCCTCGCGCTCCGGCGGTCGCTCGAGATCGAGCAGGCCCGACCGTCCGATCTCCAGGGACCGCAGCGCCTTGCCCAGGGACTCCTTGAAGGTGCGCCCGATGGCCATGACCTCGCCGACCGACTTCATCTGGGGGCCGAGCTCGGTGTCGGCGCCGGGGAACTTCTCGAAGGCGAAGCGTGGGACCTTGGTCACCACGTAGTCGATGGTGGGCTCGAAACAGGCCGGGGTCTCCCGCGTGATGTCGTTCGGCACCTCGTCGAGCGTGTAGCCGACGGCCAGCTTGGTGGCGATCTTGGCGATGGGAAACCCGGTGGCCTTGGACGCCAGCGCCGAGCTGCGCGACACCCGCGGGTTCATCTCGATCACGATCATCCGCCCGTTGGCGGGGTTCACCGCGAACTGGATATTCGAGCCGCCGGTCTCCACCCCGATCTCGCGGATCACTGCCAGCGCGGCGTCGCGCATGGTCTGGTATTCCTTGTCGGTCAGGGTCATGGCCGGGGCGATGGTGATGGAGTCACCGGTGTGCACCCCCATCGGATCGAAGTTCTCGATCGAGCAGATGATCACCGCGTTGTCGTTGGTGTCGCGCATGACCTCGAGCTCGTACTCCTTCCACCCGAGGATCGACTCCTCCACCAGCACCTCGCCGCGGGGGCTCTGGGTCAGCCCCCAGTTGACCTTGGCGTCGAACTCCTCGGCGTTCCAGACGATGGCCGCCCCGGAGCCGCCGAGGGTGAACGACGGGCGCAGGAGCACCGGGTAGCCGACCCCGTTGGCGACCGCCATCTCCGCCTGGATCACCCGGGCCTCGGCCAGCGAGTGGGCGTAGCCCGACATCGCCACGCCGAGGCCGATCTTCTGCATGGCCTTCTTGAAGAGCTCGCGGTCCTCGGCCTTCTCGATCGCCTCGACCTGCGCGCCGATCAGGCGCACGCCATACTTCTCCAGCACCCCCACCCGGTGGAGCTCCAGCGCCAGGTTGAGGGCGGTCTGGCCGCCCAGCGTCGGGAGCAGGGCGTCGGGCCGCTCGCGTTCGATCACCCGGGTGAGCACCTCGACCGTCAGGGGCTCGACGTAGGTGCGATCCGCGATCTCCGGATCGGTCATGATGGTCGCCGGGTTCGAGTTCACCAGCACCACGCGATAGCCCTCTTCCTTGAGCGCCTTCACGCCCTGGGTGCCGGAGTAGTCGAATTCGCAAGCCTGGCCGATGACGATCGGCCCGGAGCCGATCAGCATGACGGTCTTGATGTCTGTTCTGCGGGGCATGAGCGGGGACGTGGTCCTTTCAGACGAGTGACTGTGACTAGGCGGGCTTCTTCTTCAAGCGACCGTCGCGGTCGATCGAGAAGCTCTCGGGCAGTTTCTTGTCGAAGGCCGGGCGGTAGGCGGTCGCCACGCTCCAGGCATGCTGGACGAAGCCCTCGGCGATCTGCAGGCGGACCCGCAAGCTCTCCTCGCCGACGGAGCCGAAGTGGGCCGCGAGCGGGCCACTGGCGACGCCCTCGTCCGCCAGGCGAATCAGGGTCTCGGCGGCGGCGTAGCGCACCCCTTCGTCCATGTCGGCGAGGTACGGGACGGCGAGCGCCGCCGCCCCCGGGACCTTGATCCCGGCCAGGTGGTTCACCAGCTGGATCTTCTTGGTGGGGTCGCGCTCGTAGCCGGGCTCGTGTCGCTCGAGGGTCCGGCGGACCACCTCGATCTCGGTCTCGGGGCTCGCCACCTTGTCGAGGAGCCGGAGCGGCCAGGAGATGGAGTCGGCCGCCTGCAGGTATCGCTCGATCTGGGGGATGATGGCCGCGCCCTTCTCGACCAGGGCATCGAAGACCCACTCCTTCTCTTGCTCGTCGTCGATGCTCTTGTCGTACATCATGCCGAAGCGCCGCATCAGGCCGAAGATGGCCTCGGGTGAGCCATCGTCGAGCAGGGTCTCGAAGGCCTTGTAGCGGTCCGGAGACTGGGCGTACTTGTTCACGACCCGGTTGATGTTTCTTTCCAGGTTGCGCTTCTCGCGCCCGTCCTTGCTGAGGAAGTCGAGGAGACCCATGGGTGCGGCTGGAGTCTATACATGGTGAGGGTCCTGCTGACGGGAAAATTTCTGGCCGGGGAGGGCGGGCTCTGGGACCGTCGTCGTCCTCGTCGCGCTACCGCACCGGGCGGAGAACGGGGACGAGGACGAGGACGACGACGAGGACGGGGAGCAGGGGGTCAGTCAGACGGCGGGACGGAGGCATTTGCCGCGTCGGCGGGGCTGGACCCGTCGTGCGGAGGAGACAGGGGGCACGCAGTTTCGGCGCCGGTGCGATGGCACAGCAGGTCGTCGCCGCAGGTGTAGCTCTCCGGGCAGCGGTTGGGGGGCTCGGCGCAGGAGAAGGCGCAGGCGGGCTGCTCGGGTGAAAAGCAGCCGGTGACGGGAAGCGTCCCTCCGACCACGGCTCCACACGAGGCGAGCCAGAGGGCCACGAGGCCAGGCCGGAGCCCCGGGCGAGGACTCTGCGGGCCCGTCACCGCGCCGTGACCGGACCGTTGCGAGCGGGCGCTGGTCACTCGGCGCTCCGCCCGTGGGCGCGGGTGACGACGGCGTCGATGAGGAAGAGGCCGACCGTCGCGGCCACGCTGACCGCCGCCGAGATCAGGAGGCCCTTGCCGATGGAGTCGTCGCGGCGGCCCACGCGCACGTCTTCCTCGAAGGCAGACGCCACCGACGCGTACTCGAGCGGAACCCCGCTGCCGGGATCGCGGTAGGTGATCAGACGATTCGCGTCGCCGGATTTTTCGGAGGCCGAGGCCCCGTAGAAGGCCGCGACCCCCAGCAAGGCCGCGGAGACTCCGGTCGTCACCCAGGCGGCGACGTTCAACCGCGACCGCGGGCCGGTGTCCTCGTCGGCCAGTGGCCGCAGATCCTCCGCCCGGAGATCCTCATCGGTGCGCTGACCGGTCGGGGCCGGCGACGGTGAGGGAGATTGGCCGCCCGCGTCGCCCTCGGCGGCGACCACGGCCGACGACCGTCCGAGCCAGGCCAGCAGGGCGAGCAGGCTGAGCAGGCTCCACCGGTGGGTGGAGGCAGGTGTCCTCGGGATCATCGGCGGGGGTTCGGCTCAGGCCGTCGGCAGGTTGGGGTTGGCGATGGGGAGGCCGATCACCGGCTCGACCGGCTCGACCGGCTCGGCGGCTGGAACCGCCAGGGCCGGGCTCACCACCGCGAGGACGTTCACCCGGACGGGTGAAGGGCCAGGGGCCCCGCCGCCGACGGTGCCCCCGCCCGCAGCCAAAGCCCCCGACTCCCCGGTGCTGGCGGGGCCAGCCCCACCGACCACCGATCGGCTCTCCAGACCTCTCGCCACCTCTCGCGGCTGCGGGGGGGGGCCGAAGATGCGGGCCGGGCGGGCCTCGATCGCCGGGCTCGAGCCGCGCGCCGCCGCGCTGGCCCCCGCCTGCGCCCGGGCGCGCGCGAGCTCCATGAATCGCGCCTGACTGCGCACGAGCGGCGCCTTCGTCCCCTCCGGCTGGATCCGTTCGTACCGGCCGTCGGGGAGCAGCCGGCGGGCCTTCAGGTTGTCGGCGAGCTCGGTGGCCAGGATCTCGTCCACGATCCGGCTCTTCAGCAGCGGATCTTCCACCGGGAACATGATCTCCACCCGGCGGACGAAGTTCCGTGGCATCCAGTCGGCCGACGACAGGTACACGTCCCGCTTCCCGTCGGCGCCGAAGCAGAAGATCCGGGCGTGCTCGAGGAACCGATCGACCACGCTCGTGACCCTGATGTTCTCGCTCACCCCGGGGACCCCGGGGCGCAGGCAGCAGATGCCACGCACGATGAGATCGATCGACGCCCCCGCCTGGGACGCCCGATAGAGCGCCGCGATCACGTCCGGGTCGACCAGCGAGTTCATCTTGGCGATGATGCGTCCGCGCGGACCGAGCGACGCCTCGTGGGCGATGAGCTTGAGGATGCGGCCGTGCAGCCCCACCGGCGCGACCGCGAAGCGCTGCCAGGAAGGTGGCGAGGAGTAGCCGGTGAGCAGGTTGAACAGCGCCCCGACGTCGTCGGCGATCGAGCCGCGCGCCGTGAAGTAGGACAGATCCGAATAGAGGCGCGCGGTCGACGGGTTGTAATTGCCAGTCGACAGGTGGGCGTAGCGGGCGATGCCCTTGCCCTCGCGCCGCACCACCAGGGCCACCTTGCAGTGGGTCTTGAGCCCCATCAGCCCGTACACCACGTTCACCCCGGACTCCTCCAGCACCCGGGCCCAGGCGATGTTGGGCGCCTCGTCGAAGCGCGCCTTGAGCTCGACCACCGCCGTCACCTGCTTGCCCTTCTCGGCGGCGCGGATCAGCGCCCGCACGATCGGCGAGTCCGCGCTGGTCCGATAGAGCGTCTGCTTGATGGCGAGCACGTTGGCGTCGTCGGCCGCCTCGGAGATGAACTCGACCACGTCCTGGTAGGAGTCGTAGGGGTGGTGCAGCAGCACGTCGCGCTCGGCGATCACCTTGAACATGTCGTCGGTGTCGCCGAGCGGTGGGGCCGGCTGCGGAGAGAACGGCTCGTCACGCAGGCCGGCCAGCTCCTCGCGGTCGCGCAGCGGCGTGAGATCCGCGAGCTGCAGCGGTCCGTCCACCAGGTACACATCGTCGGGATCCAGCTTGAGCGCGCCCCGCAGGAACCCGATCAGCTCGGGCGGGGCGTCCTGCGTGACCTCGAGGCGCACCGCGTTCCCGCGCTCGCGGCGGCGCAGCTCCTTCTGGATGGTCTGGAGCAGATCGTCGGCCTCGTCCTCGTCGATGGACAGGTCGAAGTTTCGGGTGACGCGAAACGCGCCACACCCCACCACCCGGAACCCGGGGAAGAGATCCCCCACATGCATGGCGATCACGTCCTCGAGCAGCGCGAAGCGGTAGGCCTGGCCAGGCTCCGAGAGCGCCACCAGGCGCGGCAGCACCGACGGGACCTGCACCACGGCGGCGATGGTCTTCGGGCGGGCCACCAGCTCGACCTCGCTCTGCAGCCAGATGGCGAGGTTGATGCTGCGGTTGCGCAAAACCGGGAACGGATGCCCGGGGTCGACCGCCAGCGGAGTCAGGACCGGCCAGATCCCCTCGGTGAAGTAGCGCAGCAGCGCCTGACGCTCGGCCGGCTCGAGGTCGGCGGGGCGCACCAGGGAGACCCCGCGGGTGGGCAGGACCGGGGCGACGTCGCTCCGCCAGGTCGCGTACTGCTCGTCGACGATCTTGTGGGCCCGGGCGCTGATGGCGCCGAGCTGGGCGGCCGCCGTCATCCCGTCGGGCGGGGTCTGCAGGACGTTGCCGGAGAGCTGCTGCTTGAGCCCGGCCACCCGGACCATGAAGAACTCGTCGAGGTTCGAGCCCACGATGCCCAGGAACTTCAGGCGCTCGGCCAGCGGCACCCCGGGGTCTCGCGCCTCCTCCAGGACCCGCGCATTGAAGTCCAGCCACGACAGCTCGCGGTTGAGGAACAGGTTGGCGGTCACGGAGTCGGGCAGCTTGGGCAACTCCGAGGCGACCCGGATTGCTGCGCCGTGGCGTTTGGTGCGAAGGGGCATGGTCGTCAGCCGAGGGATTGTGCCTCGCGGGACGGATCCGGCGCAAATGCCACGTTCCCGGAAGGCGGGGGAGCCCCCGTCAGCTGGCTCATTCCCGTCGGCGCTTGGCCTCGGCCATCAGGCGCTCGAGGAACTCGACGGGCTCGCGGTGTTCTTCCAGCTGGGCGGGAACCGGGGAAGGAGCCGGGGCCGGGGCCGGGGGGGCGGCGACCGCCCTCGGGGGCCTCGGCTCGGCGCGAATTCCCGAGCCCGGGTCGGCCGAGGAGAACACCACGTCGCCCGCGAACGCCTCGCTGTCCGCGGCCCGCTGCCGCTCGCCGAGCAGGGCCTCGACCTCCGCGCCCATGATCGCGAAGCGGTAGACCAGCGTCCCGCCCTCGCCGAGCTCGACCTCTCCCCCCAGCCTGCGAACCGCGTCGTCGAGCTCGCGCTCGCTCGCGGCACGCCCGGCGGTCACCGCCCAGGTCCGAGCGATCTCCTCCCGGGTGTACTCCGCCCGGAAGTCCGCCGGGGTGCGGTCGAGGACCAGGCGCAGCAGGCCCCGCCAACCGTTCTCCCGTTCCACGCGCCTGGCCTCGCCGGATCGCCGCAAGAGGCGCACCAGGGGCAGCGCGAACAGCGCCGCCGAGAACGCGAAGGGGATGACCCCCAGCACGAGGGGCAACCCGTCCACCGGCGGCAGGGGCATCGGCTCGCGCGCGCCGAGCTGGGCGAAGAGCGCCGCCAGCCGTTCGAGGGTGAGCCCGTTCGCGAGCACGTAGCCGCTGGCCAGCAGGTTGAAGCCGTTGATCGCGGCGAAGAGGGCGTTCGAGCCGGCCGTGTTTCCCGTGAGGGCCGGCAACTCGGCGCGCTGGCGCCAGGCCGGGGCCACCGCGACCTCGCGCGCCGCCGCGGAAGCCCAGCCGCCGCCCCCGCCGCTGACCTCGCTCCCGCCCGGGCCAGCCGTGGTGCGAAGCTCGGCGAACGAGTACAGGATCGCCCCCGACTCACTCACCGTGAGATCGCCCGCGTAGTCGACCACCAGGCGCAGCAGCTGCTGCTCGGCCGCCGCGCGCGAGCAGCCGGTGACACGCATGACGTCGGCCGGCGAGATGCGGCCCTTGTTGCGCCGGATCTCGGCCAGGACCTGCCGCTCCGATTCGCGCGGGTCGAGCTTGGGCGCGGGCGGCCCGAACACGAAGCGGTTGACGCGCTCGTAAAACGGCAGGGCGGCCGTCCGGCGGCGCGGCTGGTCGTGCAGCCAGTAAGGCTCGCGTCCGAAGCTCACCGGCGAGAACGGGTGGAAGGTCCAGAACAGCGCCTCGGCCACCATGCGCAGCACGCTGGACACCCCGTCGAGGGGGCTGCGATCGTCGCGATCGTCTCCGCCGCGGAAGGCCAGCCCGAGCAAGATGGCCACGAAGGCCAGCGCATAGCCCACGAGGACCACCGACACCCAGGCCCGCACCACGAGCCGCACGGCGCCGGCGGCGAACTTCGCGAGGGCCCGTCCGGCGCGCCGAAGCAACCGGGTCTCCGGGGGCCTCGTCAACCCGCCCGGGAACGAGTAGATGAGCTCGCCCTTGCTGGTCGCCGACAGGTGCCCGCCGTACTCTGCCGCCAGCCCGCGCAGGGCCCCCTCAGCTTCCCGCAGGGGGAGCCCGCTGCGGGTCGCGGCATCGGCCACCGTGAGATCGCCACGGAAGTTGGCCAGGGCATTTTCGAGAATCGCGGTCGGAGGGGGCGTTGCGGGCACGGTCTCGTAAGCCTACTCGATCCGCGGCGGGGCTCGGCTCGGGTCGACCGAGGCCGGTCCCGCGCCGCGCGCGCTCACCTCGGAGGTGGTGGCGCGGGTCCCGTCGCCGGTGGGGTGCCCGGCAGCCCGAGCCCGAGCCCGGGTCCGCCGAGGAGCGTGAGGCGGGGCCCGTCGATGGACCAGCCGCCAGAGAATGGCTCGGCCCCGAGCAGGAAGGCGGTGTCCAGATCCACGAATTCGACCCCGCCGAGCGCGGCCACCACGTGCCCCATGGTCACGAGCCCGAGGCGGGTCTCCACCATCGCGCCAGCCATGAGACCGAGCCCCTGCTGCCGGGCGCGCCACCCGAGGGCCAGGGCCGCCAGGGGCCCGCCCAGCTTCACGAGCTTGAGGTTCACCGCGTGGGCGGCGCGCATGCCGAGCAGGCGCTCGAGGTCCACGCCGGAGCGAAAGGACTCGTCGGCCACGATGGGGACCGGCGATTCACCGGTGATGCGCGCCATGCCTTGCCAGTCCTCGCGGGCGCACGGCTGCTCGAAGCACTCGAGCGCCATGCCGGCGTCGAGGGCCGCGTGCAGCAACGACGTCGCATCCCCGACCGTGAAGCCCGCGTTGGCGTCCAGCCGGAAGCGCGCATCCGGCACCGCCGCGACGACCGCCCGCAGCGCCCGCAGATCGCCGCGCCAGCTCCGTCCCACCTTGACCTTGAAGGCCACGAACCCCGCCTCCCGGTAGCCGGCCGCCAGCTTCGCCATGTGCCCCGGCGCGGCGATGGGCAACGTCATGTCCGTGACCATGGTCGCGGGCGCGAATGCGGGAAGCGCCGCCAGCGCCGCGGGCGCCGTCAGCGCGCCGAGCCACTGCGCGACTGGACAGCCCATCAGCCGGGCCCACCCGTCGAGGATCGCCGACTCGACCGCGGCGCGGGCGACGTGGCTGGTGGGAAAGAGCACGTCCAGCCGCGCGCGGAGCCGGTCGGGCGCGGCGAGCTCGAGGGCGAGGCCCGCGAGCTCCGGGGCCGCCGCCGAGATCAGCTCCAGCAGATCGGACTGGTCCTCCCAGGTGACGGGCGGCAGGGCGGCGGCCTCGCCCCAGCCGGTCGCGGCCTCACCCGTTCGCCCGACGATCCGGGCCTTGACCCACACCGCGCGGGTTGCCGTCATCTCGCCGGTGGCGATGACGAACGGCTCCCGCAGGGCCACCGCGAGCGGCTCGAAGGTCACCGCCTCCACGCGGGCGCTCGTGTCTCGGGCGGACGGCTCGTTCGTCATCGACATGGCCCTTGCCGCTCTCCGCGGGCTCCGGAGGACCACCAGGTGAGGCCGGCGGACCAACCCAGGTCGGACGTCCTCGCGCTCGCGCTCACCATCGGTGCTTCACCTTCTGGATCTCGCGGCGGTCGCGCTTGGTCGGGCGGCCACCGCCCTCGAACGACAGGGTGGGCGCGTTCTTCAGCTGGAACGCCAGGGTCTCGCGGGCGGCGCGGCTCTCGGCGGTCTCCTCCCACAGCGCGGCGGCCACCGAGGCGGGCCCCCGGGTCTCGGACAGGCCCCGAACCACCACCACCTGCTCGAAGGGAGGCCTGCGGATGGTGATGGTCTCTCCGACCTGCACGATGCGCGCGCGCTTGGCCCGCTCGCCAGCGATGTCGATCTTGCCGCCGTCGACCGCCTCGCCCGCCCGGGAACGGGTCTTGAAGAATCGCGCCGCCCACAGCCACTTGTCCAGCCTCACCCGGAGCTGCGGGGGCGGGGAATCCGGAGGTGTCGCGACTCGGGCTTCCGCCATGATCCGTCAGGCAGTGCGCGAAGGAGGACGGCCGGGGCCAGGCTCGTCCTAGGTGCCGCCTTCCTCGCGGCGCCAGAACAGAACGATCGAGAGACAGTGAAACCGGCTGTCCGACGATTGCAGGACACAGGTCCGCACGGGCAAGGTCCCGGGATGCGCGCGCAGCCAGGCCGTCACGTCCTCTCCGAGCTTGTCGCGCCTGCCGAACGTCGTCGCCGAGAATACCTGCGCACCCTCGTACCGACCCTCGTACCTACCCTCGTACTTGGCACCTGGTCCCATTTCACCCTTCCTAGCACGGCGCTGGCTCGCCCGTGGCCGCTCGATGACGTCGAAGCTCGGTTTGCAACGCCCCTGGCCTCGCCTCTGGCCTCGCTCCTGACCTCGCTCATGTCCTCCGCTCATGTCCTCCGCTCATGGGGGCGGGGGCATGCCCATCGCGGCCCGCACCCGCAGGAACTCGCGCGTCCACTGGCCGGCGACGTCGCGCACCGTCAAGGCCGGCTCGTCGATGCGCCGGGCGACACGGGCGGCAGGGCGCAGGCTGAAGGTCGCGAGCAGCGGTGACTTTCCGGCGCGGGGGATGATCTCCCGCCACCGCTCCACCGCCAGCCCCGCCGCGGCGGCCGCCGGCTCGACCTCCGCGAATTGCCCCGCGGCGGCACAGGCCACGAAGGCGCCCGTGTCGGCCAGCCGCCCGGCGGCCGCCACGCAATAGTCGGCCAGACCTCCTCGGTGCTCGAAGCGGCACGGCGCCCGCTGCACCCGGTCGGACTCGGTCCCCTCTCCGCGGGCGAAGTACGGCGGCGTGCCGGTGATCAGCTCGAACCGCGCCCCATCGGGCAGCAGCGCCTCGTTCCGGTGGGGCGTCCCGCGTCCGGACAGGTCGCGCAGATCTCCGTCGAGGACCGAGCACCGCTCCGTGACTCCGTTCCAGGCGATCGAGCGGCGCGCGAGCCCCGCGCTCAGGGTCTGGGCCTCGATCCCCGTCACCTCGGCCTCGGGGAATCGCCAGGCCAGGAACAACAGCACGGTGCCGATTCCGCAGCCGAGATCGAGGAAGCGGGCGCCTGCGCCAGGCGCGCCTTCCGCGGCGTGGAGCCGCGCCGCCATCTCCGCGGTCACCAGATCGTCGAGCGAGAAGCGATGGCCGTCCCGGCGCTGCAGGATCCGCCAGTGGCCGGCCAGCCAGCACAGGTCCTCGTCCTCGCGCGGCCAGAGCGCCTCCACGCCCGCGCCGGGTGGCGCCTCGGCCGCGGGGACGGGGCCCGGCACCGCCCATCCGGTGGGACGGCGTGCGCCGCGGATGAGTCCTCCGGCGGGAGATCGTCGGTCGTGGGTCCGCGCGTTCACGCGGGCGCTCACACCACGGGCAGGCGCGCCTTGCCCGCGCCGCCGGTCTCGGTGCTCGCGCCGCCGCCGCCACCCATGATCCCGGCGAAGAAGTCGTTGCCCTTGTCGTCGACCACGATGAAGGCGGGGAAGTCCACCACGTCGATCTTCCACACCGCCTCCATGCCGAGCTCCGGATACTCCAGCACATCGACCTTCCGGATGCAGTCCTTGGCCAGGCGGGCAGCCGGGCCCCCGATCGATCCCAGGTAGAAGCCCCCGTGCTTCTTGCACGCCGCCGTCACCGCCGGCGACCGGTTCCCCTTGGCCAGCATCACCAGGCTGCCCCCCTTGGCCTGAAACGCGTCGACGTACGAGTCCATGCGCCCCGCGGTGGTCGGTCCGAAAGAGCCCGAGGCGTAGCCCGTCGGCGTCTTGGCGGGGCCGGCGTAGTACACCATGAAGTCGCGCAGGTAGGTGGGCATGGGCAGCCCGCGATCGAGGAGCTCCTTGATCTTGGCGTGGGCGATGTCGCGGGCCACCACCATCGGTCCCGAGAGCGACAGGCGCGTGCGGATTGGGTAGCGCGACAGGGTCGCGCGGATCTCGTCCATGGGTCGTGCGAGATCGATGGCCACCACCTCGCCCCCCAGCTCCTCGGCGGCGGGGTGGGGCAAGAACCGGGCGGGGTCGCGCTCGAGCTGCTCGAGGAACACCCCCTCGTGGGTGATCTTCCCCAGTGCCTGCCGATCGGCCGAACACGACACCGCGATGGCCACCGGACACGAGGCCCCGTGGCGCGGCAGGCGCACCACCCGCACGTCGTGGCAGAAGTACTTGCCGCCGAACTGCGCCCCGATGCCGGTGCGCTGGGCCAGCGCGAGGATCTGCGCCTCGAGCCCGCGATCGCGGAAGCCCTGTCCGCCGCGGTTGCCGGCGTCGGGCAACCCGTCGAGGTACCGCGCCGAGGCCAGCTTGGCGACCTTCAGCGTGTACTCGGCCGACGGCCCGCCGATCACCACCGCCAGGTGGTACGGCGGGCAGGCCGCGGTGCCGAGCGAGCGCAGCTTGGCGTCGAGGAAGGTCATCAAGCTGTCGGGGTTGAGCAGGGCCTTGGTCTCTTGATAGAGGTAGCTCTTGTTGGCCGAGCCGCCGCCCTTGGCCATGAACAGGAACTTGTAGGCGTCGCCATCGGTGGCGAAGATCTCGATCTGGGCCGGCAGGTTGGTCTCGGTGTTGATCTCGCGATAGGTGTCGAGGGGCGCGAGCTGCGAGAAGCGCAGGTTCGAGGTGGCGTAGGTGTCGAAGATGCCGCGCGCCAGGGCCGCCTCGTCGCCGCCCCCGGTGTACACGCATTGCCCCTTCTTGCCCATGACGATGGCGGTGCCGGTATCCTGACAGGACGGCAGGATGCCCGCGGCCGCGATGTTGGCGTTCTTCAGGAGCTCGATGGCCACGAACCGATCGTTGGCGGAGGCCTCGTGGTCCTCGAGGATCGCTGCCAGCTGGCCGAGGTGCCCGGGCCGCAGGAGGTGGGCGATGTCCCGCATGGCCTCGCGCGCGAGCAAGGTCAGCACGCCCGGCTCCACGCCGAGGAACTTCACCCCGCCCGCGCTGAAGGACGACAGGCCGTCCCGGGTCACCAGGCGATACGGGGTCGGGTCGTCATGCCCGAGGGGGAGCAATTCCTGGAACTGAAAATCGGTCATCGGGGCGCACTCTATCGCGGGTGCCGCGGGGACGGCCAATCCGACGTGGTTGCCGGTCACCGGTTGCCGGCGCCGCGCGCGTGCTCGAGCTCGCTCACGCTCCGAAGACGATGTCGGCGACCGTGTCGACCCTGGTCATCTGCGGGTAGTGAGAGCGACCGTCGAGGCCGAGCAATCGGGTGTTGGTTCCGCACGCGGCCAGCGTGGGTGCGAGCGCATAGGGGACCGCGGCGTCGTCCTTGCTGTGGATGACGATGGTCGGGACATCGAACCGAACGAGCTGCGCAGCGTGGAGCCGCGCCAGCCTTCGGCACGAGCGAACGAGCCGGGGCCGCGGACAGTCACGCACGGTCGCCCGGACCACCTCCACGTCCCCAGGGTCCCCCTCTCCACCAAGGAAGAGATCGACCGCGAGGGCCTCCATCGTCGGCCCGTCGAGCTGACCCATCTCGATCTGGTCGGCCAGCGCGGACTGGCGGGCGGCCATCTCGCCCGGCACGGATGCGAAGGAATCGATGAGGACGGCGCGCGTGACGTTCGGTGCGATGCGGGCCATGAGCCGCGCCGCGATGTGACCGCCGAACGAGCTCCCGACGACGGTGGTGCGCCCCTTGGGCAGAGCCTGGACGCAAGCAACCAGATCCTCCTCGAATGGCTCGAGCCCGAGACCGAGCTCGTCCGGGGCGCGTCCATGGTCCGGTAGGTCGACCAGGGCCACATGTGCGTCGCGAGGTGCCCGAGCCGCGAGCTTGTCGAACACCCTGTGATCACCAGGGCTCCCATGAACAAAGAGATACGCACCCTTCTCGCCTGACCCGTCTGAACCCCGTCGGACCACGATCGGCATGGAGACCCCCTTCACCAACCCGGCAGCCTGGGATTGCCGGCGTCGGTCGAGGAAGATAGCATCGTCGGCATGGGTGCGGGTGGTCGTCGAGGGGTGGGGGAGCTGGTGGATACCGTGCAACGCATCGGGGAGCACTTCGAGCCGATCGCTCCACGCGTTGCTTCGGGGCTGTTGCCCCTCCTCGCGTGCGATCTCGCCGCCCTCTACCGACCCAAGCGTTCCGACCGGGGCTGGGAGCTCGATCTCTTTGCCGCGAGCGGGGATCTCCCGCCGCGCGTGCGTCAGGAGACGGCTGCGTTTCTCGCCCGCGCGCCGCTCAAGTACGCGCCCTACGATGCGGAACGTCCCAGGCCCCAGGAACGCAACCGCGTGGCCCTGATCGACCCAGCGACGATGCCTCCGGGCTACCACCACACGCCGATCGCGCGGGACCTGATGCCGAGGCTCGGTCTCGAGAGGGCCGGTCAGATCCGAGTCCTGGTGTGCGATGGCCCGGCGCTGCTCGGTTGGCTGGGTGCGTGGCGAAGCCGTCCGTTCGAGCCAGCGGATCGGGAGATCCTGCGCGCTCTGACCAGGCCTCTGCGCGCCCGCCTGAAGCTCGAGCGTCGGCTCTGTGCCGGTCAGCAGCATCGCGAGGCGCTCTTCACCGCGCTCGACGGCATCGACGTCCCGGCCTTCTTGCTGGCCGGCGAGCGGATCGCGCACATGAATCCCGCTGGACGCTCCAGGCTGGAGCACGAAGGAGCCTCGACGCGCGCCGAGATCGCCAGGGCCCGCGCGTCGCCCAGTTCCGTGACCTTCGGCGTACAGGGGTCGGGGCTCCCTCCCCTGAAGCTGGTTCTCATCAGGCGTTCGGGCAGGGACGGTGAGGCGAGGCTCCGGCAGGTCGCCATCGAGTGGCAGCTCTCCCGGCGCCAGACTGACGTCCTTCGGCTCCTCGCCACCGGGGAGACCAACAAGGAGATCGCCACCAAGCTGGGATGCGCCGAGGTCACGGTCGAGTTTCACCTGACGGCCCTCTTTCGCAAGACGGCCACCGAGAACCGCGGCGAGCTCATCTCGAGGTTCTGGCGCGAATAGCATCGAGGGCCGGCCGGACGCGGGGACCTGGGGTTTTCCATGGTTGATCCGTGAGGGTGGCGAAGGTACTGAGGATGCGATGGGCCGGCCTTGGTATCGAGGGATCGGGAAGAGCTGAGGGGCGAGCGATGCAGAAGACACTGGTGCTGATGATGGGCTTGGTTGCGCTGGGCTGCGGTGGAGGCGGTTCATCCACCGGACGCCCGACGATCTCGGACATTGGAGAGGCGGATGGGGGCGTGGACGCTGGCCTGGCGGATGGGGGCCGAACCTCGACAGGCGCGGGGCTGGCGGATGCCAGTCCCGCGCGCGGACGAGACGGGAGCAGCGATCCACCGACCGCGACGCCCAGCGGGGCCGAAGGTGGACCATCGTCGCTTCCACCTGGAAATTCACCCGATGGCAGCACGATCCTGTCGCTCGAGCGGCGGATCTCGGTCGTGCATTGAGGACGGTGGGCCTCGGGGACACTCAGTTTCGGCTGACGACCGGGGGCCGTCCCTCGTCCACCTCCGCGTCGATGCGAACCGGGGGGGCCTCGTCGAGCTCGCTCGAGGGGGGAGCCTTGGCCCGCACCACCGCCGAGCCGAGGTTTCGCCAGAAGCCTCGGCCGATCGCCGCGACCAGCTCGGGCCTTGGCGCCGCGACGGACCAGCGTCCGACCACCGAGCCCGAGACGCCGCTCCAGATCAGGAAGGTGAGGGAGCTCCGGCCACCGCGCTCCTCGAGATCCGCGGTGACGAACGCCCGCACGTTGTGCTCACGCGCCAGGCCCGGGTACTGCCCGGTGCCCTCGTAGGCGGGTAGGCTGGTGAGGGTGCGGTATCCGTGCTCGCGCACGATCCGGGTCACCGCTCCGCGCACGACCTGGCCGGCGTTGCCCGAGATGGGCTGGACCGCCACGACGCACACCCGCTTCCTCCGGGAGGCCGGGACGCCCGAGCCGGCGGTGGCCAGCCGGGTTCTCGGGAGGGACGGCCGGACCCCGGAGTCGCCGATCGAGCCGAGCTTGCCGGCCGAGCCGGCGCCGCCCGTCCGGTTGGCGAGGGCGCGACCAGAGCCCGAAGCTCCCCACACGAGAATCACCGTGAACGCCGCCGAGAGCCTGAACCACCGTGCTGCCACGCGCATCACACCTCCTCTAAGAAAAATGGTCTCCTGAAGAAGGGCGGGCCACCACGGTTGGTTGCTTTCCGCGTTCGCGCGTTTCGCTTTCCGCGTTCGTGCAGTTCGCCGAGGTCCGGCCCGCGGCGACCCGCTCGGCCCGGCCTAACCCGCTCGATTCAGGGCGGTTTTCCGGGAGAGTGCCGGGCCCGGTTGCGTACCCATGACGAACTGCCCAAGATGATCCGGCCAAGGACCACCCGACCGCCAGCAACCGAGCAAATCACGAAGAGCAGACCACGAAGAGCAGACCACGAAGAGCAGACCACGAAGAGCAGACCATGAAGAGCAAACCATGACCGCCGCGAGCCAGCGTGTCCGAGCCGCTTCCCCGACGCCTTGATGGCCGCGTCGTCGCGCTCGCCGAGACGCGCGAGCTCGACCGGCTGGCGCAGATGCTCGAAGCCGAGGGCGCCGGGGTCTGGCGCTGTCCGATGGTGGCGATCCGCGACGCCCCGGATCCCGCGCCCGTCGAGGCCTGGCTGCGCACGCTGGTCGGCGGCGGCTTCGACGATATCGTCCTCCTGACCGGCGAGGGGCTGCGCCGCATGATGGCCCTGGCCGAGCGCCGTGGCTTCGCGCCCGCGGTGGTGCGGGCGCTCGGCTCGGTGCGGAAGATCACCCGCGGCCCGAAGCCCGCCCGGGCGCTCAAGGAGCTGGGGCTCGCCACCGACCTCGCGGCCGCCGTTCCCACCTCCCAGGGCATCATGGACGAGCTCGGCGCGCTCGAGCTCGGCGGCAGGCGCGTCGGCCTGCAGCTCTACGGCGAGGAGCCGAGCCATGAGCTGGTGGCGTTCATCCGCGGCCGGGGAGCCACCGTCTCGACCGTGGCTCCCTATGTCTATGCGTCGGCCAGCGACGCCGCGCGCCTCGCCGAGCTCATCACGGCCCTCGATTCGGGCACGGTCGACACCATCGCGTTCACCAGCGCCGCACAGGTCGATCGCCTCTTCGCGGTCGCCCGGGAGACCGGAGGCATCGACGCGCTCGGGCGGGCGCTCGCGAAGACGTGCGTGGCGGCCATCGGTCCGGTGGCGGCCGACGCGCTCGCCGCCCGGGGCGTGGGCATCTCGGTGCTCCCGGAGAAGGCGTTCGTCATGAAGCGCCTGGTCGCCGCCATCGCCGAGCGCGGCCAGCGCCCTCCGCTCGCCAACCCGCCCCAGTAGCCCGCGCGCCTCGTCCCGCCCTTGACTCTCCCGCCGGACAGGGCTAGTAATGGCGGCCCTTCGGAGCACAGCACACATGAGCCAACATCCGCTTCTTCGTGAAATCGACCAGTCCTACCGCCGCCAGGGCATCCCCGACGTCCGCTCGGGAGACAGCGTGCGGGTCCACACGATGATCAAGGAAGGCGACAAGGAGCGGGTGCAGATCTTCGAGGGCGTGGTGATCGGTCAGCACCGAGGTGGTGCGCGCTCGACCTTCACGGTGCGCAAGATCTCCTACGGGGTCGGGGTGGAGCGCATCTTTCCCCTGCACACCTCGCGGATCGAGCGCATCGAGCTGGTGCAGCGTGGCCGGGTCCGACGCGCGCGGCTCAACTACCTGCGGGCCCTCCAGGGCAAGGCGGCGCGCATCAAGGCGGAGAAGCGCGACGAGACCGTGATGGAAGCGCCCGCCGCCGCTCAGCCCGCGACCCCCTGAGGCGGTCCAAGGTTGGTTCCCCGGTGCCCACTCCGGGCGATCTCTCAGGCCAGGACCGGCGGCCCAGCCTCGGCCGTCGCGCCGAGGACATGGCGGTCGCCCATCTCGAGCGCCAGGGGTGCACCCTCCTCGCGCGCAACTGGCGCCGCCCGGAGGGTGAGCTCGACATCGTGGCACTGGCCGAGGACGGGACCTGCGTCTTCTGCGAGGTCCGTTCGCGGACCGGCACGGCCACCGGCGAGCCACTCGAGGCGGTCGGCCCCCGCAAGCGCGCCCAGGTGATCCGGGTCTCGCGGCTGTTCCTGGCGGAGGAGACCTTACCCCCGGGACTGACAGGATTTCGCTTCGACGTGATCGCCGTGACCTTCGCGCCGCCCCCCTCGCAGGAGGCCGCCCTCGTTCACATCCCGCGCGCCTTCGAGACGACCTGAGACCGGGCCATCACCCCGCGATCGTAACCGTCATCGTGGCCGGACCCGCGATCGTGGCCGTGCACGCGTCCCGCGGGCGTGATCGAATCCCCCGCGTGGGTCCACTGCAAAGGTAGCTCGCGGAGCCCACCGCAGTGAAGTGGGGCCCCTCTCCCTGGTCCTGTCCCCTACGGGCAGCCCTTGGGCTTGGTCGGGTTGGCCTTGTCCTCGGCGGAGAGGAAGTCGTTGCACACACACAGGGACTTGCAGGACAACCCCACGCTCGACAGCGGCGGAAACACGACCCGGCACGAGAAACCGGCCAGGCAGCGCGTGTTGCTGGCGCTCTTGGTTCCCTTCTCTCCGTCCGAACAGTCGTCGTTGGAGGAGCACTCGGCGCTGCACAGACCCTGCACGTTGCCGGTCGGCGCCCCGTTCTGCGCCGGCAAGAGACACAGCCGGCTCGGACATTCCAGCGCCGCGGGGTTGACTGTCGCCTTGCTGGTATCGAGGGTCGACTTGTCGACGCCGATCTCACACGGCCGACCGATGTGGTTGTCCGCGCAACCTCCCGCGGAGACGGTGGTCACCAAACCCAGGCAAGCTAGAACCAGGAAAGCTGGAACCGACAACGGCGACCAGAGTGCGCGTTTGCAGGCGGACAGACACGTCATTTGGGCTCCTTCGTACCAGAGGGGGGACGGCGACGACCTGGCGCCCCGCGGGGGCCGCCATGTTACTGTCCGCGAACCACGTGTCAACTGCAAACATGGCGGGAAGGCAAGGCCGCTCGCGAGCGGATTTGTTGAGGAAAATGCCCGACGCAGGGTTTCCCTTTCCCTTGACACCTCAGATCGGCACGTCTAGCATGACCCGGTTTTGGGGTGCCTTGCTGGACGCCGGTTCAGGTGGCCCGTAAGCACGAGTAATTCCTTACTTTTTTCGCTGCGATAGCCCTCGACGAGCTTTCCTGGACTTCTCCCCCACCGTCCTGCCACGGACAACTCAGCAAGAGGTATACATGCGCCGATTTCGCGGTCTCGGCATTGCGCTCTTCTGCTCTCTCGCCTTCGTTTCCTCGCAAGCACATGCCCTGAAGAAGAAGAAGGCTGGCGCCACCGCGGCACCGAAAGGCGACTTCCAGCCCGAGGATGCGCCGACCGGAGATCAACCCTCGAAGGTCCTCGAGCGTGCCCTGAAGCTCTACGACGGGGACGATCAGTACTCCGCCTCGATCGAGCTCAACAAGGTGGTGGAGGGGGAGTCCGGGGACAGCGAGCCCAACCGCCAGAAGGCCGAGTTCTGGATGGGTAAGTCGCTGTACAACCTCCGCTTCTATTCTGCGTCCCTCTCGTACTTCGATCGCATCGTCCAGAAGGGCCCCTCGCACGCGTACTACAACGCCACCTTGAAGTGGCTGGCCTCGCTCTCGCGGCAGCTCCCCGACTCGACCGGGATCCTCGAGAAGATCGGCAAGTATCAGCGCTCGGAGCTCGATCAGCCGGCCCTGGAGAAGGTGCGGGACGAGCTCTACTTCCTGCTCGGCAAGTACTTCTACCAGAAGGGCCAGTTCAAGGAGGCGGTGGAGCTCTACAGCGCGGTGCCGGCCAGCAGCGAGTTCTACGTGCAGGCCAAGCTCTTCGAGGGGGCGACCCACGTCCGCGAGTATCAGGCCAAGCCGGCGGTCGAGTCCTTCAAGGAGGTGCTGCGCGCCGCGGCCGAGAGCTCCGACCCCAAGGTCAAGCCCTTCGAGGACATCGCCAACCTGTCGCTGGCCCGGACCTTCTATTCGACCGGGCAGTTCGATCTCGCGACCAAGTACTTCGATCGGGTGTCCCAGGAGTCCGACCAGTGGCCGGACAGCTTGTTCGAGTCGTCCTGGGCCAACTTCATGTTGAAGCAGAAGGGTTACTCCAAGGCCCTCGGCAACATTCACACCGTGCAGGCGCCTTACTTCGAGAACTACATCAAGCCCGAGTCGGTCGGCGAGGCGCTGACCGTCAAGGCGACCATCTACTTCTACAACTGCCTCTACGATCGCGCCGAGAGCGCCATCGCCGAGTTCAACTCGATCTACCCGGCCATGTTCCAGGACCTGTCGAAGCTGGTGGCCACCAACACCGACAACGCCGCGCTCTTCGAGCTCGCGGTCAAGATCCGCAAGCACAGGTCCGGGCTCCCCGAGCAGACCGAGCGCGCGGCCCGGGCGGTCCTCTCCGATCGCAGCCTGGTCAAGCGCTTCGAGTACGTCGACGAGCTGACCCGCGAGCTGAACCAGCACGAGAAGGCCGACAGCTCCTGGAAGAACACCAACATCGCCCAGACCATCCTGGCCGACCTGACCCTGCAGAAGTCCCTGGCCATGAACGAGGCCGGCGACCTGTCGCGCCGGCGCATCAAGCGCCTCACCGACGAGCTGGCCCAGCTCATCAAGCGCGTGATCAAGATCGAGTACGAGATCCTGCAGGGCACCAAGGGCGATCTCGAGCAGGAGGTCATGGCGGAGCAGCAGACCGTGAAGAGCGACGCGGCCGCCAAGCGCCGCGCCACCGAGATCCGCGCCGACGACGAGCACTACGTGTGGCCGTTCACCGGCGAGTACTGGAAGGACGAGCTCGGGTATTACCGGGTGAAGATCGTCAACCGCTGCGACAAGGCCGCCCCCGAGGGGGCGCCAGCCCCTGGCGAGGGTGCCCCGGCGGCACCGGTCGAGGGCGCCACCGATCCGGACGCCACGGGAAAATAGCCTGCCTTTGATCCGGCCTCTTCTGGCCTCTTCCGATCTCCTGCCAGTCGTCCGCCCAGTCTTCCGCCCAGTCTTCCGCGCCTCAGCGGCTTTCCCCGTTCATCCCCAACGTAGCAGCACGGTGGAGTAACCATGACCAGTTCCCCCCTCCGGTTTGGCCTCGCGACTCTGTCGCTCGTGATCTCCCTTCCGACCGCGGTCCTGGCGGCGGATTCGGCGGTGAACGCGGGGAAGGCGAAGTACACCAAGCAAGAGACCCAGGTTCAGGCCCAGCAGACCAAGCTGACCAGGCCCGAGGCCCCGCCACCGCCCAAGAAGGAGACCGGGCCGGTCTTGACGGTGGATCAGTTCGTCCAGGGCCGCCAGGGCAAGATTCAACAGATCACCGATGCCCAGATCAGCAAGATGAAGCGGCTGATCCAGGTCACGCCGGACGACGACCCCCAGAAGCCCGACTTCTTCTTCCGGCTCGGCGAGCTCTTCGCCGAGAAGCAGCGCTTCTACTTCCAGCAGGCCCACGGGCTGGACCAGAAGATCTTCGACGCCCAGCCGTCCGACAAGCCCCGGCTCCAGCAGCAGCAGCAGGGCTTCGAGAAGGACGAGCAGAAGTGGCTGCTCGAGGCGGTCAAGTCCTACATCCAGTCCACCAAGTACAAGAAGTACGAGCGGATGGACGAGGTGCTCTTCAAGCTGGCCTTCCTGCTCACCAGCGTGAAGAAGGAGGACCAGGCCCGCGAGTTCTTCCTGCGCCTGATTAAGGACTACCCGAACTCCAAGTACATCCCCGACGCCTACCTGTCCTTCGCCGAGTACTACTTCGACAAGGGCGAGATGGAGAACGCCCTCAAGTTCTACGAGAAGGTGGAGCAGTTCCCCAAGGCCAGCGTCTACCCGTACGCCGTGTACAAGAAGGGGTGGTGCTACGTCAACCTCGGCGACCACAAGACCGCCCTCGAGACCTTCGTGGGCGTGGTGCGCATGGCCACCGAGGGCAAGGTCAACATAAACGCGGCCCAGAAGCAGTCGCTGATCAAGGAGGCCAAGAAGGACATCGTCAAGGCCTACGCCCACGTCGGCGGCCCTGACAAGGCCTGGGAGTTCTTCCAGCGCACGGGCGGCGACTACGCGCCGAAGATGATGGAGGCGCTGGCCGAGCTGTACTGGGAGCAGGGGAAGTTCACCGACTCGAGCCGGGTCTACCGCAAGATCATCGCCCAGAACATGGACAGCCCCCGCATCTGCGAGTGGCAGGGCAAGGTCGTGCGCAACACCCTCTCCTCCGGGAACAAGCGCGACCAGGTCCAGGAGATCGAGCGCATGGGCGCGGTCTACGACAAGGTCGTGGAGATGAAGCTCAAGAAGGATCAGATGGAGGAGTGCCGCAACGCCTTCCACGACACCTCCAAGGAGCTGGCGCTGATCTGGCACAAGGAGGCCCAGAAGACCAAGAACGCCGACACCTACCAGCTGGTCCAGTACGTCTACCGGGAGTTCCTCAAGCACTTCCCGGACGACAAGGACTCGTACGACATGAACTTCTACTTCGGCGAGCTCCTGTGGACCCTCGAGCGGTGGAAGGACGCGGCCGAGCAGTACACCAAGGTGGTCGAGATGAACCCCAAGGGCAAGTACGCCAAGGACGCGGCCTACGCCGCGGTCCTCGGGTGGAAGAACGCCCTGCAGGTCGACGACGAGGGCCTCGGGCCGGACGCCAAGAAGGCCCACGAGCAGAAGCAGGCCGACGACGCCAAGGGCAAGAAGCCCGAGCCGAAGACCATCCCCGAGTACCAGGGCAAGATGATCGCGGCCTTCGACACCTACATCAAGTACGTCCCGGACGCCCCCGAGCTGCCGGTGATCCGCTACCGCAAGGCCCGCATCTACTACGAGTACAACCACTTCGAGGAGGCGGCCAAGCTGTTCCAGGACGTGGTGGAGAAGCACCCCAACCACGAGCTGGCGATCTACTCGGCGAACTTGCTGCTGGACTCGCTCAACGCGCTCGGCAAGACCAAGGAGGTTGTCTCCTGGGTCGACAAGTTCCTGGAGATGCCGAACCTGATGAAGGATCCGGAGTTCGGCAAGCAGATGATCTCCCTCAAGAGCGACACCTACGACCTCGAGGGACGCGAGTACGAGAAGCAGCGCAACTACCGCGAGTGCGGGCGTTCGTTGCTGGCCGCGGCGGACTCGCTGCCCGATCACCCGAAGCACGCGGAGCGGCTGTGGAACGCCGGGCAGTGCTTCCAGAACGCCCACCTGGTGGGGCAGGCCCTCAAGGCGCGCCAGCAGCTGATCAAGGATCACCCGCAAGATCCCCTGGCCTTGAAGGCCCTCTTCCGGGTGGCGGCGGGCTACCACCAGCTCGCCTATTACTCCAAGGCCGCGGAGAACTACGAGGAGTTCGCCAACAAGTTCCCGGGGGAGGCCAAGTCGACCGAGGCGCTCGGAAACGCCACCACCTTCCGGATCGGTCTCGGCGAGTCGGCCAAGGCCATCGCCGACATGGACTCGTTCGTCAAGTACTACGGCTCGCGCAAGCCGCAGGACGCCGCGGGCGTGTACTTCCAGATGGGCGAGGTCTACGAGCGTGACAAGAAGTACGACGAGCTGGCGGCCCACCTCGACAGCTACCTGAAGAAGTGGGGCACCCACGGCGGTCCGGATCGGCAGATCCAGGCCCACTTCCGGCTGGGTGAGATGGCCTGGAAGGCCTCCTGTTCCCACCCGTCCGAGGACGGCGCCTGCCTGGAGGTCAAGCGGGTGGCGGCCACCGGCCGGCAGAAGGTCCTGGCCGACCTCAACAAGAAGCTCGGCAAGAAGAAGCGGATCAAGGAGGTGAAGACCCAGTGCGGTCCCCCCACCAAGTCCAAGATCGTGCTCTTCGAGCGCAACAAGGCCGCGGCCGCCAAGGCCCAGGATCACTTCGCTACCGTGATCAAGCTCTGGAAGGGGGGAGATGCGGCCCGCCAGATCACCGGCAAGGACGTGGACGCGCGGGCTTCGGCCGCGGCCTACGCGGTTGCCGGGGCGGCCTTCCACATCGCCGAGAAGCAGTACGAGGACTTCCTCAAGATCAAGTTCCCCGAGGGCCTCGACTTCCAGACGCCGAGCCAGTACGACAGCAACCGCAAGCAGGCGGTGACCAAGAAGAAGATGGAGGAGTCGGTCAAGAAGTTCACCGCGTACCTCGACGAGAAGTCCAAGCAGCTCGACAAGGCGCGGACCATGTACCTCGATGTCTTCAAGATGAAGCAGGCGCAGTGGACCATCGCCTCGGCGGCGCGGGTCGGGCAGATCTACCAGGACTTCGCCGGCCAGCTCTACACCGCGGAGATCCCCAAGGACCTGAAGGACGTGGATCAGTGGGGCAACCAGCCCAAGCAGATCTACTGCGATCAGCTGGAGGACAAGGCCGAGCCGATCGAGGGCAAGGCGGTGGACGGCTTCGAGAAGTGCCTGCAGGCCGCCACCGACCAGTCCTGGTACAACGAGTGGTCGCGCCTGTGCGAGCGTGAGCTCAACCAGATGAAGCCGTCCGAATACCCGCTGTCCTCCGAGGTCAAACCCGAAGCTGGCTACGTCTCCACCGCGATGTCGGCCACCCCGGTCATCTCGGAGCTGAGCACGGAAGTCGCCGCGAGCACCAAGCAGTAGCCCCAAGGAGACACGAACATGACAATCTCGACGACGATGTCGCGACGTGCGCGTCGCTCTGCCCTGGCTCTGCTGCTGTCCGGGCTCTGGGCCTGCGGTGGAACGCAGAAGCCGGAGTCCAGCACGGCCGCCTCGGCCACCGAGGAGGGCGAGGGTGGCGGGCTGTCCGGGAAGTCCAAGCTCAAGGGCGGGGAGCAGCTGGTCCCCAAGGTGGCCAAGCGCGAGATCTCCACCGACGATCGCGCCGACTTCGACAAGGTGCTGGCTCGCTACCAGGCGGCCAAGAAGGCGGGCAAGGTCGGCGACCAGTGCGAGAGCCTGGCCGACGGCTTCGCCAAGGTGGCCGAGTCGAGCCCGACCATCCTCGAGGCCAAGTTCAACCAGGGGGCGGTGCTCCAGGAGTGCGGCAGCGAGGACGAGGCGGTGCGGATCTGGGAGACCCAGCCCAAGTACGGCCCGGCCATCACCAACCTCGGCTACGTGGCCTGGCGCAAGGGCGACGTGGGGAAGGCCGAGTCGATGTTCTTGCGCGCGGTCGAGGTCGACCCGCTGCACACCATCGAGGCACGCAACAACCTGGCCCAGATCCTGCGCGACAAGGCCCGGCGGTCCTCCTCCGACAGCGAGAAGAAGGGCTACATCGGGCAGGCCGTGCAGCACCTGCGCACGGTCCTGGCCCTCGACAGCAACAACCTGCAGGCCTTCGCCACCCTGGCCTTCATCTACTACGACATGAACATGCTCGAGATGGCGAAGCTGGTGGGCAACCAGGCCATCAAGAAGGGCGAGGAGATCGCCACCGGGAAGTTCGACGAGGAGAAGACCGAGGAGCAGGGAGGGGACAAGGCCGGGGGTGGAGGCAAGAAGGCCAAGAAGGCCAAGAGGTCGGCCGAGAAGGCCGAGGCGGCCGAAGGGGATGATGGGAAGCTGGCCAAGGAGGTCAATGTGTCCGGGGAGGGGACCGGCTACACCGGCGAGATGAAGGACAGCCTGGCGCTGGTGTACAATACCCTCGGCTTGGTCGAGCTCAAGCGCAAGAAGATCAGCCCCGCCATCGGCCAGTTCCGCAAGGCGGTGGAGATGAACCCCAAGCTGGCGGAGGCCCGCATGAACCTGGCGGCCCTGTCGCTCAACAACCGGGACTACAAGACTGCGGAGGAGAACTTCCGCTCGGTGCTGCAGCTCCAGCCCAAGAACTACGAGGCGGTCATCGGGCTCGGGGTCGCGCTGCGCGGGAACAAGAAGATCGACGAGGCCGAGACCCAGTACACCGCGGCGCAGAAGCTCGATTCCTCGAACCCCTCGAGCTACTTCAACCTGGGCCTGCTGTATCAGGACTACAAGGGCGGCGACAAGCCGGTCCTGCAGAAGGCTCAGGAGTACTACCGGCAGTTCCTGGGCAAGGCCAACGGGGGCACATCCGATGGTCTGCGCAAGGAGGCCGAGAAGCGCATCAAGGACATCGACGAGACGTTCGTGGCGCTGGCCGAGGCGGCCAAGCTGCAGGCCGAGGCCGAGGAGATGCAGAAGAAGGCCGAGGAGCAGCAGAAGAAGATGGAGGAGGAGATGAAGAAGCAGGAGGCGGCCGAGGCTGCCTCCAAGGGGGGGGCGGCCGCTCCCGCCGCTGCCGGGGCGGCACCCGCCGCGGGCGCCACGCCCGCCGAGGCGGGGAAGGAGCCGGCTGCCGGCGCCCAGTCCGAGACCAAGGCCGATGCCAGTTCCGCCACGGGTGACGCGGCGCCAGCCGGCGACGATGCGGCCGCATCGGCCCCGAAATCCAAGAAGAAGCGGCACAAGAAGTAGGCACGCGATCCCGGTTGGTCGGAGCGCGCCGCGAAAAAGTGCACGGGATCGAACCGGGTGAACGAATCCCGGGAACCCCAGGGGTGTCCGGTTGTCCAACAATCGACCGGCCACCATGGGCGCAGAAACGGGCAGTCCCATCGCAGTCGGAACACGGAACAAGGAGTCAAGATGAAGCTCATCGCAGGGATCGCCCTCCTCGGCCTCTTCGCCTCGATCGGGGCCGCACGCGCAGCGGACGAGAAGGCCGCGGCTCCAGCCGGCGGTGGCGCCTCGGCCTCGGGGGCAGGTGCAGGAGAGGAGGGGTCCACTTACAAGGCGAAGACCGTGTACGACTTCGAGGACGACATGGTGGAGGGCGATCTGCAACGGCCGGACGGTGAGCTCGTCAATGCCCTCAAGAAGACCGAGCACTCGAGCCTCATCGAGGTCCGGAAGGATTTCATCCCCGAGATGCTGAAGACCCTCGAGGACATCTAGCCCGCCCCGGCCTGGTCGCCAGGCCGGTCTCCCCGAGACCATCAGTCCCTGCCCCGCCCCGCGCGGGCGCACGGTCCCCCCGAAGCGTCCCGGCGGCAAGGGCCGCCAGATGGCCGTGCTGTGCCCGCCCGACCCGACCCCGAGCCTGCTCCCGACCCATCACGCAACCGAATCAGGAGACAACTTCCATGGCAGACGCGAAACTTCCCCTCAAGTTCCAGATCTTCCGAGGGGACGAGCTGGTCCGGGAGGAAATTCTCACCCAGGACGTGATCAAGGTCGGGAAGCTGGCGTCCTCGCACCTGCGGCTCGACGAGGAGACCGTCTCGCGCATGCACGCGGTGATCGAGATCGCCGGGCCGGACGACGTGTCGCTCATCGACCTCGGCTCCACCCGCGGGACCACCGTGAACGGTGAGCGCATCACCAAGGCCCGGCTGCAGTCGGGCGACGAGATGACCTTCGGGGACGCCCGGGTGGTGGTGACCTTCCTGCCGGTGCCCGGCGAGGTCGCCGCCTCGGCGCCCGGATACTTCCCCTCGCAGGCCCAGCCCGCCGCGCCGGTCCAGGCCGCCCGGGCGCAGGGCCCGCGTCCGAGCGCGCAATCGGTTCCCGCGCCACCCGACTTCGGACAGACCATGCAGCTGCCGCCCCAGGGCTACCAGCCTCCGAGCTACGCCGCCCCGCCGCCGGCCCAGCCGGGGCCGTCGGGCGGTGGATACACGGCCGCGCCCGGGCCGGCGAGCTTCTCCGGTGGTGCGGTGGTCAATCCGATGGCCGCGGCTGGTGAGGTCGAGGTGGCGGATGGTACCCGCGCCGTCGAGGTGCAGACGATCTTCCGCGGCGTGGTGACCAACGCCCGGGTCCTCTCGAACCCAGACGGCAAGTCGACGCATGGGGCTGGCACGGGGATGTTCTTCGCCGGCGTCGCCCTCGGGGTGGTGGCCCTCGTCAGCTTCGTCGTGACCGCCATGGACGTCGGCGCCGAGAAGCAGGCCTACGAGGACTGGCAGACGGCCGGCAAAGAGGCCAAGAGCTTCATCTGGAAGTCGCGCAGCGCCGCCATGGACGTGGTGGTGTTCGGCGGCTTCCTGCTCGGCGGGTCGCTCGCCTACATGGGGCTCAAGCGCCGGGGTCGGACCAACCCGAACTTCATCATCGGATCCGACGCGGGCGCGGATGCCCCGGTCGATCCGAACTATGTCCCGTCCCCCTCGCACCCCCTGGTGGCGGCGCAGGGCTCCGACTACGTCGTGAACGTGACCCCCCGGATGGAGGGCGAGGTCTTCGTCGACGGGCAGAGCTACGCCCTGTCGCAGTTCGTGCAGCAGCGCGGGTCCAGCTTCTCGTTGCCGCCTTCGGGCTACGCCCGTCTCGACTGTGGCGAGACGACGTTCTTCGTGACCGCCACCAACCGGCCGCGGGTGCTCGAGGTTCCGTACCTGACCTGGCACTGGAACGAGCAGGTGTACACGGTCGGCTCGTTCGTGGCCCTGTTGCTGTTCCTGCTGATGATCTTCTCGGTGCCGCCCGATCCCAAGTCTCTGTCGCTCGATCTCTTCAACTCGGACAACCGGTTCGTGAAGTTCTTGATCAAGCCGCCCGAGGAGAAGGAGGAGGAGATCCCCGAGTGGCTGAAGTCCAAGAAGCCCGAGGAGCAGGGCGGCAAGGGCAAGCGGCACAAGGGCGAAGAGGGCAAGATGGGCAAGAAGACCTCCAAGAACAAGGAGGGCCTCTATGGCCTGAAGGGCCCGAAGGACAACCCCGATCCGCACCTGGCCAAGAAGCTGGCCGAGGAGCAGGCCAAGAACGCCGGTATCCTCGGGGTGCTCAAGCAGTCCGAGGGATCCCACATCGCGTCCATCTTCGGGCGGGACTCGGCGCTCGGCAACGACGCCTCGGACGTGCTCGGCGGCCTGGTCGGTAACCAGATCGGCGAGGCCTACGGCGTCGGCGGCCTCGGTCTGGTCGGCACCGGCTCGGGCGGCGGCGGCACCGGCGAGGGCACCATCGGGCTCGGCAACCTCGGCACCATCGGCAAGGGCGGTGGCGGCGGCAACGGGTCGGGTTACGGACGCGGCGCCGGCGGTCTCGGTGGCCGGCGGGCCAAGGCCCCGGACGTCATCCCCGGGACCGCCAACGTGCGCGGCTCGCTGGACAAGGAGATCATCCGGCGCATCATCCGACGCCACATCAACGAGGTGAAGTACTGCTACGAGCAGGAGCTGACCAAGAAGGCCAGCCTCGGTGGCCGGATCATGGTCCAGTTCACCATCGCGGCCTCGGGTCAGGTCATCGCGTCCGTGCTGCAGAACTCGACCATGGGGAACGCCAAGGTCGAGAACTGCACGGTGCAGGCGGTCCGGCGCTGGGAGTTCCCGAAGCCCCTCGGAGGCGGTATCGTGATCGTGTCCTATCCGTTCGTCTTGACCCCGGCCGGCGGGGGAGAGTGAGACATGGCCAAACTCAACGGTGTCGAAGGTGTCAAGGGTATCTTCGGGTTCCTCACCCCCCAGGTGGTGATCTTCTCGGTGGCGGTGATCCTTCCGGCCTGCGAGGGCTTCGTCTGTAGCCAGGAGCGCATCAAGGCCATCGAGCTCGCCAACCGCGGGGCGGAGGAGTTCAAGAACAACCTCTACGACACGGCCGAGAAGGATCTGAAGCAGGCCATCCAGACCGATCCGTCGTATCCGCTCGCCTACTACAACCTCGGCAAGGTCCTCCAGAAGCAGCGCAAGTGGGACCAGGCCGCGGAGTCCTTCGAGAAGGCCGCCGAGAAGGAGCCGAACAACGCGAACTTCCAGTACGATCTCGGCGAGGCCTACCTCGAGTCGAAGAAGCTCGACCAGGCCGAGAAGGCCTTCGTGGCGGCCACCAACGCCGATTCCAAGCTGTACAAGGCGTGGTGGCGGCTGGGCGTGGTCTACAAGTACCTGGATCGCCCCAAGCAGGCGGACGACGCCTTCCGGAAGGCCATCGAGGCCAATTCGCGGTTCGCCAAGCCCTACATCGAGCTCGGTTATCTGTACCTCGATTACGACTTCGACAAGGAGGCCGCGCAGGTCTTCTCGCAGTGTGTGCTCGCCAAGGACGACGACGCCGCCTGCCACAACGGTTACGGGATGGCCTTGAAGAACCTCAAGCAGTTCGAGCAGGCGGTCAAGGAGTTCAAGTCCGCCATCGATCTCGATCCGGAGCTCTTCGACGCCCTGTACAACGCCGGGATGACCTACTCCGACTGGTACGATGTCGCGCACGGGAACGACCAGAAGGAGAAGGCCCGTGATTACCTGCAGAAGTTCGTGGCCACCGGCGGCGGCAAGGATGGCGGTTTCGGCTACGTCAAGGCCGCCAACGACAAGCTGTACGCTCTGTCGGGACCTTAGTCGACCGGACTGGCGCGTGGCGCGCGCCGTGGCTCGCGTGCGCGGCGTGCGCGGCGTACACGGCAGGCGCTGTAGCCGATTGCCCTCGATAGGGTGAGGTGTAAGAGCGGCGGGTGCGGGCCCTTCTGGGCTCGTCCTGGCCGCTCTCTGCATTTTCCCGAAGTATTTCCGTGTTATAAAGCGAAGCCGTTTTGTGTACCGAGCCGCCGACCTGGCAGCGGTGCCGCCTGGGGCGGTATGGAAGGCCCCGCGTCGGTACCCCCGCCTGCTCGGAGACGCTCGGGGCAAGAGCCCGAAGTGGAGGAGCGCCAAAGTGGAGCAGCAGTCCAAGCAGGAGAGCGAGTCGAAGCGCAAGAAGGATTCAGATTCCGCCAATGGCACCTCCAACGGCGTGCACGAGTTTGCCCCCGAGCTCCAGCCTCAGGTCACCGCGGCCCTCGAGGCGGAGAAGCAGTCGCTCGAGAAGGGGATAGACGCCTGGAAGAAGATGGTGGCCGTCGCTCCCACGGCCTGGCCCCCGCGCCGAGAGCTCGCCCGCGTCTACAAGAAGGCCGAGCGGTGGAACGCCTTCATCGAGGTGATGAAGGACGCGGTCGAGAAGGCCAGCTGGAGCCATCCGGAGGACAAGATCCCGCTCCTGCTCGAGATGATCACCGTCTATCGGGACCGCCTCAAGCTCGATGTGATGGTGGTCAACGCGTTCAACCAGATCCTGAGCATCGATCCCGAGAACCTCGAGGCGAGCTCGGCCCTGGCTGCGCAGTACGAGCAGATGAAGCGCTGGCCGGATCTGATCGCGCTCCTGCGCAAGCGGGCCGGGGTGGTGTCCGAGCCGGCCGAGAAGGTGGAGCTGCAGCTGCGGGTGGCGAACCTCTTCCTCGAGAAGTTCTCCAACCAGGTCGAGGCGATCAAGGCCTTCGAGCAGGTCCTCGAGATCGAGCCCACCCACGTCCAGTCGCTGGCCTTCCTCAAGCAGATGTACGAGAAGCGGCGGGACTGGGACAAGCTGATCAGCATTCACCAGCGAGAGATCGCGCGCCTCACCAGCTCCGCCGAGCGGCGCACGCGGCGGGTGGAGGTGGCGCGCCTGGCGTCGGACAAGCTGAAGAAGCCCCAGCTGTCGGTGGAGCTGTGGAAGGAGGTGCTCGAGGAGGATCCGGAGAACCTCGAGGCCCTGGGCGAGCTGGAGAAGCTCTTCGAGCGCGAGAAGGCCTGGCCGGAGCTGGCGGAGGCGCTGCAGCGGCAGGTCGAGCTGGCCGAGCGTGACCCGGCCAAGCAGGCGGCCCTGCTGACCAAGCTGGGGATCCTCTACACCGAGCGGGTCAACCAGCCGACGCGGGCGGTCGAGGCCTGGCGCGGGCTCCTGGCGCGCGAGCCCGACAACCGGCGCGCGCAGGATGCCCTCAAGAAGCTGTATCTCCAGCAGCGCGACTGGGATTCCCTCGAGGAGTTCTATGCCGCGCAGGGCAAGTGGGACGAGCTCGTGCGGGTCCTGGAACGGCAGGCCGAGAGCGAGGAGGGCGACGCCCGCCTCGGTCTTTGGAACAAGATTGGAGAGATCTACCGCGATCGCCTGGCCCGGGCCGACAAGGCCCAGAAGGCCTTCGAGAAGGCGCTCTCGATCGACCCCGGGAACGCCGGGGCCGCCGAGGCCCTGATCCCGATCTACGAGAAGGCCAGCGCCGTCGGGCCGCTGGCGCAGGTGCTGCAGATTCAGCTCGAGCACACCCGGGAGCCGCAGGCGCGGCAGGCCCGGGCCAAGCGCCTGGTGGATCTCCTGGCCCGGGAGGCCGGAGATCCGGCCGGGGCGCTGCGGATGGCGCTGGGCGCGTTCGGGGAGGACCCCTCGCAGTCCTGGGCGCGGGAGGGCGCCACCGAGCTCGCGGGGCGCGCGGGGCAGTGGGGGCCCCTCGCCGAGGTGTTCGAGGCGAGCCTGCCCGAGCTGACCGATCCCGCGGCGCGGCTGCCGATCCTGCTGGTGCTGGCCCGGGCCTACGAGCGCGAGCTCGCCGATCCCGAGACGGCGATCGCGCGCAACCGGCAGATCCTCGAGCTTTCGCCCCGGCAGGAGGAGGCGGTGAGCGCCCTCGAGCGGCTGTACATCGCCACCGGACGCTTCGGGCAGCTGCTGGCGGTGTACGATCGGAAGCTCGAGATCGCCAAGTCCAGGCAGGAGCAGCTCGAGATTCGCTTCAAGCTGGCCGGCCTCTACGAGGACGAGATCAAGCAGCCCGAGAAGGCCATCGAGCTGTACCAGGCCGTCTTGCAGCAAGACGAGGCCCAGCTGCCGGCGCTGCACGCCCTCGATCGGCTCTACACCGCGACCGGGCAATGGGCGGCCCTGCGCGCCACCATCGATCGGGAGATCGGGCTCACGGCCGAGCCGCTGGACGTGGCCGAGCTGCAGTTCCGCCGCGGGCGCGTGCAGGAGCAGCGGCTGGCAGACTCGGCGGGCGCCGTGGAGTCGTACAAGCAGGCCCTGGCCCTCGCCCCGGCGCACGAGGCGGCGCGCGGCGCCCTGCAGGCCTACCTGGCCGATCCCGAGCGGCAGATGGTGGCGGTCGAGGTGCTGGAGCCCATCTACGAGCAGACCTTCGACCTCGAACGGCTGGTCGAGATCCAGAAGATCAAGCTCGCGCGGGCCACCAGCCCGGCCGGGCGGGTCGAGCTGCTCCTGCGCATCGGCGGGCTCCAGCAGAATCTCGGCGACCACGACGGCGCGTGGGGCGCCTACGCCAGGGCGTTCGCCGAGGATCCGGGCTCGCGGGCGGCGCGCGAGGCGCTCGAGGCGCTGGCCAGCGCGGGCGGACCGGGTCGGGCCTCGGGGGCCGGCGCGGGGCCGGCCAAGGACGGCGGCGCCAAGGACAGCGGCAAGGACGGCTGGGCGGCCCTGGTCAAGCTCTACGAGGGCGCCGTGGCGAAGAAGCTGCCGCCGCTGCTCACGCGCGAGCTCCTGCAGGTGATCGCGGTGGCCTACGACGAGAAGCTGGATCAGTCCGATCGGGCCGTGGAGTACTTCCGGCGCGCGCAGGAGATCCTGCCCCAGGACGTCTCCGCGCTGGTGGCGCTCGAGCGGCTCTACACCCGGACCGAGCGCTGGAACGACCTCATCGAGACCCTGCGCAAGAAGGCCGACCTCGTGACCGATCCCGGCGAGCGCGTGGCGATCCGGACCCGCATCGCGACGGTCTGGGAGGAGATGCTGGCGAACGCAGACGAGTCCATCTCGGCCTGGAAGGACGTCCTCGGCGAGGCGGCCGAGAGCACCCCCGAGAGCATGCAGGCCCTGCGCGCGCTCGATCGCCTCTACCTCGCGCGGCGGGACTTCCGCGATCTGGCGGACAACTTGCAGCAGCAGCTGCACCTCACGACCGAGCCCGCCGACCGCGTGACCTTGCTGGTCCGGCTCGGCCAGCTGCGCGAGCTCAACCTCGGGCAGCCGGGTGCCGCGGTCGACACCTATCGGCTGGTGCTGGAGATCGATCCCGAGCACCCCGAGGCGGTGGCGGCGCTCGGCCGCATCTTGCCAGATCCCGACTACGAGCTGCAGGTCGCCCAGCTGCTCGAGCCGGTCTTCCGCGCCCACGGCGACTACCAGAACCTGGTCCGGGTGCAGGAGGTGATCGCCGCCCATGCCGGGAGTCCCGAGGAGAAGATCGCGACGCTGGCCCAGATCGCGGAGGCCTACGAGATCGGGCTCGACGCCCCCGAGCAAGCCTACGACGCCCTGGCCCGGGCGCTCCGCCAGGACCCGCTGCACCCGGACGTCCAGGCGCAGATCGAGCGGCTGGCCCGCGCGCTCGGCAAGATGGGCGACCTGGTGGAGGAATACCAGGGCCTGGTGGCCGGCATCGACGACGCCGAGCTGCGCAGCGCCCTCTATCACAAGATCGCGCGCCTGTGCGAGACCGAGCTGCACCGCGATCAGGAGGCGGCCGCGGCCTACGCGGCGGCGCTCGACGCGTCCCCGCGGGATCTGGCGGCCGCCAACGCCCTCGAGAGCATCTACCTGCGCTCCGGGGACTACGGGCGCCTGGTGGGCTTGCTCTTGCGCAAGGCCGACATCGTCCCGGGCCCGCAGGAGAAGAAGGACATCTACTACAAGGCCGCCCAGATCTTCGAGGAGGTGCTGGAGAACCTGGACAAGGCCATCGAGGTCTACCGGCTGGTGCTGGCGGTCGACGAGACGGACGGCGTGGCGCTCGATCACCTCGAGCGCCTCTTCATCCGGCTGTCGCTGTGGAACGAGCTCAAGGACATCTACGCCCGCAAGGCCCAGCTCGCGACCAGCCCGGCCGAGCGCAAGCAGATGTTGTTCGTGCTCGGGCAGGTGCACGATCGTGAGCTGCAGAACCCCGAGCGGGCCATCGAGACCTATTCGTCGATCCTCGACATCGACCCGGACGACTACGACGCGGCCCAGGCGCTCGATCGCCTGTACCAGAAGACCGAGCGCTGGTACGACCTGCTGGCGATCCTCGAGCGACAGACCGAGATGGCCCCCACGCCGGCCGAGGTGGTGAGCCTGCGCTTTCGCATCGGCGAGCTCTGGCGGCTCAGCCTGAACGACGTGGCCCGTGCGGTCGAGTCCTACCGCGCGGTGCTGGCCATGGATCCCTCGCACGAGCCGACCCTCGGCTCCCTCGAAGGCTTGATGGCGGGGGCCCATGAGCCGGTGCTGGCGGCCGAGGTGCTCGAGCCCATCTACGAATCGGCGGGTGAATGGGAGAAGGTGGTCGCGGTGTTCGAGGTGATGGCCGCCCACGCCGAGGAGGCCCCCCAGAAGGTGGCGAGGCTGCGCCGGATCGCCGAGCTCGAGGAGCGCCGCCTGTCGCATCAGAGCGCGGCGTTCGAGGCCTACGGGCGGGCGTTCCAGGTGGACTCCGGCAACCCCGAGGTGCTGGCCCACCTCGAGCGCCTGGCGGGCGAGATCAACGGCTGGGAGCGGCTGGCGCGCCTGTTGTCGCAGGAGATCGATCGCACCGACCAGCGCGGCCGGCAGGTCGACCTGCTCCTGCGGCTGGCGCGGTTGCACGACGAGGAGACCGGGGCCCACGAGGCCGCCATCGCCGACTATCAGCGGGTGCTGGCCCTCGATGCGGTGAACCAGACCGCGCTCACCGCGCTCGATCGGCTGTTCGTGCGCGAGCAGCGCTGGCAGGAGCTGGCGCAGGTGGTCCAGAAGGAGGTCGAGGTCGCCAGCTCCGAGGGCGAGGTGGTGGATCTCACCTTCCGGCTGGCCCAGATCTACGAGCTGGCCCTGTCCGACGTGCCCAAGGCCATCGAGGCTTATCGGGGGGTCCTCGAGGCCGACCCGAGCCACGGGGAAGCTCGGGCCTCGCTCGAGCGCATGTTCATGAGCGGCCCGCACCAGAGCGAGATCGCCGACGTGCTGGAGCCGCTGTATCGCGACAACCACGAGTGGGAGAAGCTGGCCCAGATCTACGAGGTCCAGCTCGGTCACCTGGAGGGTCGGGCCCCGCGGCAGTCGCTCCTGCGGCGGCTGGCCGAGGTCTCCGAACAGAAGCTGGTCGACCAGATCGCGGCCTTCGCCTGGTGGGCCCAGGCGGTCAAGGAAGATCCCGCGGCCCCGAGCGGGCTCGAGGAGCTGCTGCGCCTTGTCCGCTCGACCCACCAGTGGGACGAGTACGTGGAGACCATGTTCGAGGCGGCCCGCCGCGAGACCACCCCGTCGGTCCGGCGCGACGTGCTCTTGCGGCTGGCCTCGGTGTTCGAGCACGATCTGCGGGATCTCGAGCGGGCCGAGAAGGTGCTGGTCCAGATCATCTCCGAGAACGACAAGGATCCCACCGCGCTCGACGCGCTGGACCGGATCTACGTCGCGCAGGGGATGCACGAGAACCTGGCTGCCGTGCTGCGCCAGCGCATCAGCATCACCGACGAGCCCGCGGAGGTGGTGCGGCTGCAGCTCCGCCTCGGGCTGGTCAGCGCCGATGCCCTCGACGACGTGGACGGGGCGATCGCCAGCTACCTGGCGGTGCTCGAGCACGAGTCCCGCTCGATGGAGGCGCTCGAGGCCCTCGAGCGCCTGTACTTCCGGAGCGAGCGCTGGGCGGAGCTGTACGGGGTGTACGAGAAGCGCCTGGACGTCGCGACCGAGGACGACGCGCTGGCCGACGTGTACGCCCGTATGGCCAAGATCGCGGCGGACGCGCTCGGCGACCGGGCTCGCGCCATCGACCTGTGGGCCCGGGTGCTCGACCTGCGGGCCAAGGATCCGGTGGCCCTGGCGGGGCTGGCCGATCTGCACGAGGCGGCCGGGGAGTGGCGGGAGCTGACCGAGGTGCTCGACCAGCTGGTCTCGGTGGTGCCCGACGCGGAGAAGAAGATCCCCATCTTCAAGCGCCTGGGGCGGATCTGGGGCGAGAGGCTCGGGCGGGAGCGCAACGCGCTCGAGAGCTGGCAGAAGGTCCTCGAGATCGACTCCCAGGACGTGGATGCCCTGCGCGCGATCGTCGACAACTACCGCAGCGCCGGCGCCTGGGAGGAGCTGTCGGAGGCGCTGCGTCGGCTGATCGGGGTGGCCCAGCTGGGGGAGAACCGCATCGGGCAGGCAGAGCTCAAGGATCTCTACGCCCAGCTCGGTGAGCTGGAGGGCGAGACCCTGATGCGCACCCAGGAGGCGATCGAGGCCTGGCGCGAGGTGCTGGAGATCGACTCGGACGACTTCCGGGCCCTGGCCGCCCTGGAGAAGCTGTTCATCCAGGAGGCCCGCTGGGAGGACGCGGTGGACATCCTCGAGCGGCGGGCGCAGGCCATGGCCAGCCCATCCGAGCAGGTCGATGTCCTGATGCAGGCCGCCTCGCTGTGGGCCGACAAGATCGGCGACGGCGGCTCGGCGGCCGAGGTCTACGAGCGGATCTTGCAGCTCGATCCCGCGCACCAGGGGGCCTCGCTCGAGCTCGAGCAGCTCTACCGCCAGCGCAAGAGCTGGATGAAGCTGATCGATCTGCTGCTGGCCCGGACCGAGTTCGTGGCCGACAGCGGGGCGCGGATCAACATCCTCGTGCAGATCGCGGAGACCTACGAGCGAGAGCTCGAGGATCGCGAGAGCGCCTTCGTGACCCTGCAGGCGGCCTTCCGCGAGGACTACTCCAACAACCACGTGGCCCGCGAGCTCGAGCGCCTGGCCACCGCCATCGGGCGCTGGAACGAGCTCATCTCGGACTACACCCAGGTGGTCCAGACCATCTCGGATCCCAAGCAGGCGGCGGACCTGTGGGTCAAGATCGCGCGCTGGTACGACTCCGCGCTCGGGCACCTGGAGTACGCGGTGGCCTCGGCGCAGCAGGCGCTGGCGCTCGATCCCACCCACGTGGATTCGCTGGCGGCCCTCGAGGACTTCTACCGCAAGCAGAAGAAGTGGACCGATCTGGTGGCCGCCCTGTCGCGGCACGCCGATCTGGAGGAGTCGGTCCCGAGGAAGGTCGAGCTGTTGCTCGGGCTGGCCGACGTCTACGAGACCCAGATCGGCGACGCGGCCCAGGCCACCGTGGCCTACCAGCGGGCCCTCGACTTCGACGAGCGCTGCCTGGCCGCCATCAACGCCCTCGAGCGCCTGTACCGCCGCACCCAGGCCTGGGATCGCCTGGTGGACGTGCTGGCCAAGAAGGCCATGGTGGTCGACGACACCGATCTGGCGGTGCGGCTGCGCCTGCAGGTGGGCGAGCTGTGGGAAGATCGCCTGGGCGACAACGACCGGGCGGTCGACTCGTACAAGGAGGTGCTCTCGGTCGATCCGCAGAACCTGGCGGCCCTCAAGGCCCTGGACTCTCTCTACCAGAAGACCGGCAACATGGAGGCCTACCTCGAGAACATGGAGCACCAGCTCGAGGTGTCAGCGCCGGAGGGGGACCGGGTCGAAATCTACCAGCGGATGGCCGCGGTCTGGGAGGAGCAGTTCGGGAAGACCGATCGGGCCTCCGACGTGCTGGAGAAGATCCTGCTGGTCGACGACCACAACCAGCGGGCCTTCCGCGATCTCGAGCGCATCTACGCCCTCGACAAGAAGTGGGACAACCTGGTCGAGACCTACCGCAAGCACATCCTCATCACCCACGACCAGAACGAGCGCATCGATCTGTATACCAAGACCGGCGACGTCCTCGAGAACGAGCTGCGGGATCTCGATCGGGCCATCGACGCCTACAACGACGCGCTCGGCCTCGAGCCCGGGCACCTGCCTGCCCTGGCGGGGCTGGGGCGCCTGTACGAGGAGACCTCCCAGTGGGAGCGGGCGGTGGACGTGATGCGCCGCCTGGTGACGCTGGCGGGCTCGACCAAGGAGCGGGTCGACCTCAACTACCGGCTCGGCAAGATCCACGACGAGCAGCTGCGGGCGCCGGAGGCCGCCGAGGAGTTCCTGGTGGAGGCGCTGGCCCACGACGGGACCCACGTGCCGTCCATGCTGTCGCTGCTGGCGCTCTACAAGCGCCGGGGCGACTGGGTCAAGGCCGCGCAGCTCATGGTGCGGGCGGAATCGAACACCCCGAACCCGCTGGAGAAGACCCGGCTCCTGCAGGAGGCGGCGCGGATCTACCTCGACAAGCTCGGCGACGAGGACACCGCCACGCGCCTGTTTGCCCGGGTGATCGAGCTCGACCCCGAGCACGTCGAGGCGGCCGAGCCGCTCGGCGAGCTGTACTACAAGCGCAAGGAGTGGGCGCCGCTGGTGCCGCTGATGGAGACGCTGGCGCGCAAGGCCGGCAAGAAGACCAACCGCGAGATGACCCAGCTCTACCACCGGCTGGCCAAGGCCGCCGATCAGGTGGGCGACGCGGACAAGGCGCTCAAGTACTACAAGCAATCCTACGACCTCGACGCGACCTACCTGCCGACCCTGGTAGATCGGGCGGCGTTGCTCTACCGCCTCGAGCACTGGGACGACGCCTTCCGCATCTACCAGACCATCCTGGTCCACCACCGGGACGCGCAGAAGGACGACGAGATCGTCGAGCTGTTCTTCCGGCTCGGGCGCATCAAGCTGAAGCTCGGCGAGCGCCCCAAGGCCATCAACATGTTCGAGAAGGCCCTGGAGATCCAGGGGGGCCACCGCCCGACCCTGAACGCGCTGATCGAGATCTATTCCCAGTCCAACGACTGGGAGGCGGTCATCAAGCAGAAGCGCGCGATCTTGCTGTCGAGCCACGACCTCGACGAGAAGTTCGGGATCAACGAGGAGATCGCCGGCATCTACAAGGATCGGCTGAACATCCCGCAGAAGGCCATCGCCGCCCACCTCGAGGCCCTCGAGCTCAAGCCGACCGATCGCCAGCTCCTGCACCACTTGCTGGATCTGTTCAGCGACACCAAGCAGTGGAAGAAGGCCATCGAGATCCTGGTGCGGCTGGCGGACCTGGCCGAGGGCAAGCTCAAGGCCCGCTTCCTGGTGGCGGCCGGCAACATCGCCAACTACGAGCTGCACAGCACCGACGACGCGGTCGAGTTCCTGAACCAGGCCCTCGACGCCGATCCCGAGGATCTCAAGGCCTTCGAGCGGATCGACAAGATCATGACCGCCAAGAAGGACTGGCGGAACCAGGAGCGCAGCTACCGGCGCATGATCAAGCGGCTCGGGGCCGATCCCCCCGCCGAGAAGCGCGACACCCAGATCGCCCTGTGGCACGCGCTCGGGGAGATCTACCGCTCGCGGCTCAAGGACTACCGGGCGGCGACCGCGGCCTTCGAGGTGGCGGTCAGCCTGAACAAGGGGGACCTCCGGCGCCGCCAGATCCTGGCCGAGCTGTACCAGCTCTCCGGGCCCGAGAACTACGACAAGGCGGTCCAGGAGCTGCGGTTCCTGGTCAAGAACACCCCCGAGCCGGCGGATGCCTCGCCGCACCTCAAGACCCTGCGCCGGCTCTACCTCGACATGCAGCTCTACGATCGGGCCTGGTGCGTGACGTCGGCGCTGGCCTTCCTGCGCAAGGCCGACCCCGAGGAGCAGCAGTTCTTCGAGCAGTACCGGGCCAAGGGGTTCGTGCGGGCCAAGGCCCGCCTCACCGAGGAGCTGTGGCAGCGCAACATCTACCACCCCGACGAGGATCGCTACATCTCCCACATCTTCGCCTCGGTCAGCACCGCGGTGGCGGCGGCCTACGCCAAGGAGCACAAGGACTGGGGGCTGAAGCGCAAGGACCGGCGCGACGTCTCGAGCGACCAGCTGCTCTTCAGCAAGGTCTTCAGTTACCTGGTGCAGGTCATGGCGGTGCCCCAGCCCGAGCTCTACCTGCGGCCCGAATCACCGGGTGAGCTCGACCTGGCCAACGCCCGCGAGAAGGCCCAGCTCACCCCCTCGTTCGTGGTCGGGGCGAGCCTGCTGCAAGGGCGGGTCGAGAAGGAGCTGGCGTACATCACCGCCAAGAAGCTGACCTGGATGCGACCGGACCACTTCGTGCGCTGGCCGACGGTGGTCCCCACCATGGCGCAGCTGCGGGTGGTGTTCCTGGCGGCGCTGCGCCTGGTGCAGCCGGCCTTCACGGTCAAGCCCGAGCTGGCGCAGCCGGTGAACCAGTACCTCGACTTCCTGCGCAAGCTCATCCCCCCGCAGATGCTGGAGCAGCTGTCGGTGGTGGTGCAGCGGTTCATCGCCAGCAAGGCCGAGGCCGACATCACCCGCTGGGCCACCGCGGTGGACTTCACGGCCACCCGGGCCGGCTTCTTGCTGTGCAACGATCTCGAGGTGGCGGCGCGCCTGGTGCAATCGGAGCCGATCGCGGTGGGGTCGGCCGAGCCCAAGGACAAGATCCGCGATCTCGTACAGTGGTCGGTCTCGGACGAGTACTTCGCGGTGCGCGAGCACCTCGGCCTCACCATCGGCTGAATCCATGAGCGGCGGGGTATGGGTCCTGATACTCGTCTCGGGCGGCGCGGTGGGCGCGGTCAGCGCGGCATTGGGGGGCCGATCCGCGCGCCGTCGGGCCGCCCTCGGCGCGGCCTCGAGCGCGGCCTGGATCGCCTCCGAGCGTGCGGCCGCCGTGGCCGAGTGCTCGCAGATCCGCCAGGCCGCGCAGCTGGCGGCGATGGAGGAGGCCCAGGCGGCGGGGGTGGCCTTCGACGCCGTCACCACCGCGCGCGAGAACGAGCTGCCTGCGCGCGTGGTCGAGCTCGATGCGCGCCGGCGCACGATCGCGGCCCTGGAGGCCGAGGTGGTGGCGCGGCGGGAGCGGCTCAATACCCTGCGCGCAGCTCAGCGCACGCGCGAGGAGCAGCTCCGGTCGCTCGGCGCCGAGACCGCGCGGGTCGGGGGCGAGCGGCGGGTCTTGCTCGAGCGGCGGGCGGGCCAGACGGCGGGGCAGGTGCGCGCCGCGATCATCGAGGGTGAGACCGAGTCCGCGCGGGTCACCGGCCAGCAGATGCTGCGGGCCATCGAGCAGGCGGCCAACGACGCCGAGCAGGTGCGGCGCGCCAAGCGGGTGATGGGGATCGCGGTGGGGCGGTTCTCGGGGCATTACCTCACCGAGCGCCTGATGTCGATCGTGAACCCGCCGCCGGGGATCGCCTTCGAGCACTGGGTGGGACGCGAGCAGGCCAACCTGCGGGCCATCGAGCCCTTCGCCAACGTGAAGCTCGGCCCCACCGAGGAGGGCAACGCCGTGCGCCTCGAGGGCCTCGACGGGGTGGGGCGCGAGGTCGCCCGGCGTGCCCTCACCTGGATCGGTCGCCACCCCAAGGCCGCGCCCGAGGCGGTCGGCGTCGCCGCCAAGGAGATCGCCGCCACCCTCGATCGGGAGCTGATGGACCTCGGCAAGCGGGCCTTCGCCACCCTGGAGATCCCGGCTGCCCACCCGGAGATCGTGGCCCTGGTGGGGCGCCTCAACTACCGCACCAGCTTCACCCAGAACCAGTGGAAGCACGCGGTCGAGGCGGCCTTTCTGTGCGGGATGATGGCGGACGAGCTCGGCCTCGACATGAAGCTCGCGCGGCGGGCCGCGCTGATGCACGACATCGGCAAGGCGCTGACCCACGAGCTCGACGGCTCGCACGCGGTGATCGGCGCCGATTATGCCCGCCGGCTCGGAGAGGCCGAGGTGGTGGCCAACGCCATCGGCGCCCACCACACCGACGAGCCGTTCTCCAGCCCCTACGCCTACCTGGTGGCGGCCGCCGACGCCATGTCGGGGGCACGCCCCGGCGCCCGCCGCCAGATGGAGGACAACTACGTCGCTCGCCTCGACGACCTGGAGCGGATCACCCGGTCCTTCCGCGGGGTCGAGGAGGCCTTCGCGGTGCAGGGCGGCCGCGAGGTGCGGATCTACGTGGCGGAGGACAAGGTGGACGACCGGGGCGCCATCGGCCTGTCCACCGAGATCGCCCGGCGCATCTCCGAGGAGATGACCTTCCCCGGCCAGATCCGCGTCACGGTGATACGCGAGCTCAAGGCCGTGGAGATCGCCAACTAGTGCACCGCCCGAAGGCCGAGCCCCCGAAGGCCGAGCCCCGCTGAATTCTTATTCCCTCGCCCCGAGAAGCGGGGAGAGGGGATAGTCCGGAGTCGGGCGGCGGGCGGGTCCGTGTCCGGCGGAGCTTGGATCCGAGACATTGACACGTGACCGTCCGACCGGCGACCATGCACCCGACCGCCGAGGAGCCGATGAGGAAGGGCACATGATGGGACAGCGCCGACTTCTCTTTGCACTCTTCTTTCTGTCTGGCTTTTGCGGACTGCTGTACCAGGTCGTTTGGCTCCGCATCTGCTTCGCATCGTTCGGCGTGATCACGCCGGTCCTGTCGGTGGTCATCTCGGTGTTCATGTTCGGCCTCTTCGCCGGCTCGTGGCTGGCCGGCCGGCTGGTCGAGGCCCTGGCGGCGAGGACCCGGCTGTCGGCCGTCTGGTATTACGCCCTGGCCGAGCTCGTCATCGGGGTCGGGGCCTTCGCCGTTCCCCACCTGTTCGGCCTCGGCGAGCGAGCCTTGCTTCCGGTCGGTCAGTCCGATTCGGCGGCCTACCTCTGGTGGTCGGCCCTCATCATCGCGGGATCCATCTTCCCGTGGTGCTTCCTGATGGGAACCACGTTCCCCTTGATGATGGCCTACATCAAGGAGCAGTCGAACGACGAGACGACGAGCTTCAGTTTTCTGTACCTGGCGAACGTCATCGGGGCCATGACCGGTACGCTGGTGACCGCGGTCGTCTTGATCGAGTTGCTCGGATTCACCCGCACCTTGCGGGTCGCCGCCGCGATGAACCTGTGCATCGCGATCAGCGCGGGGTGGCTCGGCCTCGGCAGCCTCGGCAGACGCGCGGGCAGAGCCGCTGCGGCGGCTCGCCCCAGGCCCTCGGTGGCGCACGGCCTCGGGCGGCGCAGCCGGCCGGCCATGGTCATCCTCTTCGTGACCGGCTTCACCTCGATGGCGATGGAGGTCGTCTGGACGCGGGCCTTCACCGTCGTGCTCAAGACCCAGGTCTACTCGTTCGCGTTTCTCCTCTTCACCTACCTGCTCGCGACCTGGATCGGCTCGCTGGTCTATCGGAGGCATCTCGTCAGGCAGGTGGTGCTCTCCACGGAGCGGCTGGTTGCGTGGCTCGCGATTGCTGCCCTCCTGCCGATCGCGCTCAACGATCCGAGGCTCCACCTGCAGACCGTTCCTCCGGTCCTGGGAAATGTCTTGCGCGGGCTCGTCGCGCTGGCCAGCATCTTTCCGTTCTGCGCGCTCTTGGGGTACCTCACCCCCAAGCTCATCGACAAGGCTTCGCAGGGCAGTCCCGAGGCCGCCGGGTCTTCGTACGCCGTCAATATCCTCGGGTGCATCGTGGGGCCGCTGGTGGCCTCGTACCTGATGCTGCCCGCGATGGGGCTCAAGCTGTCGCTCCTTCTCCTGGCGGCCCCCTATCTCCTCCTCTTCTTGTTTGGATCGGCCCCGCGCGCGCTGCGCGCGCACCGGCGAGAGGCCGCGGTCCTCGTGCCCCTGGCGCTCGTCTCGATCCTGGTGGTCGACACCTACGAAGATCAGGGCGTCGGCTATGGACCAGGCGAGAACCAGGTCCGCCGCGATCACACCGCGACCATCGTGTCGTTCGGCTCGGGTATGAAGAAGATGCTCCTGGTCAACGGAGTCGGGATCACCAACCTGACCACGATCACCAAGGTGATGGCCCACCTCCCGCTCGCCATGCTCGGTCACCGGCCCACGTCGGCCCTGGACATTTGCTTCGGCATGGGAACCACCTTCCGCTCCCTCATGAGCTGGAACATCGAGGCGACGGCGGTCGAGCTGGTTCCCAGCGTCAAGGAGGCCTTCCCATACTACTTCGACGACGCCAACCAGGTGGTCAGCCGTCCCAATGGCAAGATCGTGATCGACGATGGGCGTCGTTTTCTCCGGCGCACGCAGGAGACCTTCGACGTCGTCACGCTCGACCCACCACCACCGGTCGAGGCCGCGGGCTCGAGCCTGCTGTACTCGAACGAGTTCTATGCGGCCGTGCGGGCGCGGCTCAAGGCGGGTGGCATCCTCCAGCAGTGGATGCCCAACACCAAGGGGCAGACCGTGCAGGCCGTCGTGAACTCCCTCCTCGAATCGTTTCCCTACGTCAAGATGTACCTCTCCCACGAAGGCTGGGGGCACCACTTCCTGGCCTCGATGTCTCCCATCGAGACACCGTCGCCGGCGGAGCTGGCCAGTCGAATGCCCGAGCTCGCCAGGGCCGATCTGGTCGAATGGGTGAAGGAGAAGAATCCGGAGGTGTTCCTGGGGCTGGTCCTCGGCTCCGAGGAGGATCCGCGTGCGTTCGTTCGCGGCGCGGGCTCGATCCACATCACCGACGACCGCCCGTTCAACGAGTACTACGTGCTGCGGGAGATTGCCGGAGCCCGCTGAGAGCCAGGTCGGGGCGCGCCCGGGTCAGGGGCGGCGGGGGAGCGGGCGGAGCTTGGCCAGGAGCGCGCGCTCCTCGGCGGGCAGGCCAAGGGCCAGCATCGTCCCGGCGTAGACCGCGAGCCCGACCGCGAGCACCACTGTGGCGGCGAGCCAGGCGGGCAGGTGGCGGACCGGGGCGAGCAGGACGGCGACCAGCATGACGGCCGCCGAGAAGAGGGGCTTGGCGACCCGGCGGTCGAACGGGTGCACCCCCTGCAGCCGCCAGACCCACGCGCCGAGGACCAGCTGCAACACCCCGATCGAGCAGCCGACCGCCACGGCGGTGCCGACCAGGCCGAAGCGCGGGATCAGGACCACCCCGAGGCCGATGTTGAGCATCGCCGAGAACAGGTTGGCGGCGAACATCCGCCCCGACCGTCCGCTCACCACCAGCACCCAGGGGGAGAGACAGCTGGCGTTCACCAGATGGCCGACGACCAGGATCACCATGGCCGTCGAGCCGGCCACGAACTCCGGCCCGTAGAGCCCGAGGAGCACCCCGCGCAGCGCGATGGCGAGGGCACCGAGGGGAGCCGAGACGGAGATGACCCAGCGGGTCATCAAGGTCAGGTTGTACTGCAGCCGGTCGTGATCGGAGAGGTGGATGGCCTCGGAGAACACCGACGCCGCGATGCTGTCGAAGGCGTAGCGGACGTTGGCCACCATCCGCCCCAGGAACTCCGCCGCGGCGTAGATGCCGGCGGCGCGCGCCCCGCAGTAGGCGGTCAGCATCACGATGTCCGCGCGCTGCAGGACCGCGTTCAGGAGCTCGCTGGCCCCGATCGGCACCGAGAAGCGTGCAAAGCCCCGCACCGGCCGCGCCCGGAAGATCCGACCTGCTGCGCCCCGACCCGCTGCGCCCGGGCCTGCCGCGCCCGGTCCGAAGACCCGCCCCACCAGCAGCAGCGCCACGCCGAGGGTGGCGGCCGAGGCCAGCATGTGCGCCATTGCCAGGTTGCGGAGACTCGGGCCGGCGGCCGCCGCGCCCACCCCGGCCAGCAGCAGGAACCCCGGCTCGCAGAGCCCGCGCACGATCAGGTTCGGCCGGGTGCGCCTCGCCCCGAGGCTGGCCTGGATGAGGATGTACATGGCGCCCGTGAAGACGACCGCCGGTGCCATCAACGGCAGGGCGCGGGCGAGATCGGGTTGATGAAAGAGGCGTCCGATGGCCGGCGCAAAGAGGACCAGCCCCGCCACCAGGGCCATCCCCAGGACCAAGCCCTGCCGCAGCCCGGAGAAGAGAGCGCCATCCGATGCGGCCTGGTCCCCCCGCGCGCGGGCCCCGGCGATGTAGCGGAGCATGGCCTTGTCCGCGCCGCCGGTTCCTCCGCGGGTCGCCACCTCCAGCAGGGCGACGCTGACCTGGTAGGCCCCGAACACCGCCGTCCCGAAGAGCCGCGCGAAGATCACCTGGGCCACCGGCGAGATCCCCTGTGCGACGATGGTCAGGACCTGCACGCCCCCGCTCCGCGCAGCGTGCCGGACATCATCTTCCCGCGCCTGCGGGGCCCCGGGCCCGTCGCCCCTGGCTCCATCGCTCATGGGCAGCCACCTCCCGTGGGAGCGGCGTCGCCAGTGGTGTGCGGTCGTCCGCCGAGCGCCTCCAGGATCTCCGCGTAGGCCGGGATCACGGCGTCGAGCGCGTAGCGCGCCTCGACGCGCGCGCGCGCACGGTCGCCCAGACGCGCGCGCAGGCTGGCGTCCTCGATGAGGGCGGTGAGGGACGCCTCCCAGTCGCCCGGACCGCGCGCCAGGAATCCGTTCACCCCGTCGTCCACCACCTCGGTGTTGACCCCCACGGCAGAGGCCACCGCGGCGCGTCCGAGGGCCATGTACTGGATCAGCTTGAACGCGCACTTGCCGCGCGCGTAGGGTGTGTCGGGCAACGGCATGACGCCGATGTCGAGCCGGGCCAGGTCCTCGACCTCGCGATCCGCCCGCCACCGGACGAGCTCGGGGCGCAGGCAGGCGAGGTCGCCTGGCGGGGGCGCATCCGAGATCAGCACGAACCGCGCGCCGGTGCGGTCGAGGACCCGGGCGATGGGCGCCGCCGCGGTCGCGAGCTGCCCGTAGTTGGAGGAGAGCCCGGTCCAGCCCACGACCACCTGCCGCCCGGTCGCATCGCGCGGAGGCTGCCGGGTCCAGCGGGCTGTGTCCACGGCGGTGGGGATGATCCGGGTCTTGTGCGGCACCCCCGCCGCCTCCGCCAGGGAGCGATTTCCCGCCACCACCCAGTCGACCATCTGCACGATGCGATGAAACTTCCGGCGCGTTCCCGGGTTCAGGTAGATGGCGTCGTCGAAGTCGAACAGGGAGCGCGGCCCCGCCCTCCCGGCCAGCACGCGGCGCTCGAGCCAGGCGGTCGGAAGCTCGACCATCGGGCGTTGAAAGAAGACGATGTCGCCCGAACGAACGTCGCCGAGCTGGGTCAGCCGCGACACCAGGGCCAGCGGACCAAGCAGCGTCCGCAGGCCCGGCCACCGCCCGGCGGAGCCCCAGTCGCCGTAGACGCTCGGCACCGCGGTCCGCAGATCCACCTCGAAGCCCCTGGCCGCGAGCCCCCGTGCGATGGCCACGCCGCGAAAACGGGCGGCCGGCACCCGCTTCCCCTGCAGGAAGAAGACGACGCGGCTCATCTCGTCATCGGCTCTTCAGGCCTCCGGGCTCATCATCCGCAGCGGCGCCGTCCGTGCGCGGTCCGCCACCTCCGCCCCGAAGCGGGCGCGCCCATCCACCAGCTCCCGGTGCCAGATCTCGAGCACCACCAGATCCCAGATCCGCTCGCCGTGGTCCACGCCCGCGGCATGCTGCGCCAGCAGGCGCTCGATGGCCTCCGGAGCGAGGACTCCTCGGGCGCGGGTCTCTGCCGACAGCAAGAGCTCGCGCGCGAAGCCCCGGAGCGGCCCCGCGAACCACCCGCGGGTCGGCGAGGCGAAGCCCTTCTTGGGGCGGGTCAGGATCTCGGGAGGCAAGTCCCCGGCGAAGGCCCGCCTGAGAATCAGCTTCCCGCGTCCGCGCCGCAGCTTGAGCCGACCGGGGATGCGCGCCGCCAGCTCCATCAGCAGGTGATCGGCGAACGGCGCCCGCGCCTCGAGGCCGTGCATCATGCTGGCGGTGTCGACCTTGGCGAAGATGTCGTCTGGCAGGTACGTCTCCGTGTCGAGCTCCGAGAGCCGGTTCACCTCGTCGCCGCCCCGACTGGCCCGCAGGATGCCCTCGAGGAGCGCGAGGGCCCGGTCGCCCGGCGCGGTCCCGGGCGCGCCCTCGGCCTCGAGCCGCTCGCGCATCCCGGGGGTGTAGAGCTCCCGCCGCTGCCCCCACGAGAAGTGACCCACGAGCGCCAGGTAGCGGGCGGCCACCCCCGCCCCGAGCCGCCGGCCGAACGCCCGCACGGGCGCGGCCCGGGCCCCCGGCAGCCCGCGCAGGACGGTCGCCACCAGCGCGGGCAGCGGGAAGGGCAGGGCCATCGCCAGGCTGGCTGCGCGCGCCCGCGCGTAGCGCCGATAGCCGCCGAAGGCCTCGTCGCTCGCATCGCCGGACAGCGCGACGGTCACCTGCCGTCGGGTCATCTCGCAGAGGTACTGGGTCGGCAGGGTCGACGAATCCCCGAAGGGCTCCCCGTGGTGCCGGACGATGCGCGGCAGCAGCTGCGTCAGCTCGCTCGGTCTCGGCCGCACCGTGAGCTCCTGGTGCTCCGTTCCGAAGCGCCGGGCCACCGCCCGCGCGAACGGCAGCTCGTCGAGCTCGGTCCCCTCGAAGCCCACCGAGAAGGTCCGCACCGGCTGCGACGAGGCCTTCGCCATGCACGCGACCACGATGGACGAGTCGAGCCCCCCCGACAAGAAGGCCCCGAGCGGGACGTCCGACATCATGCGCAGGCGCACCGACTCCTCGACCAGCGCCCGGGTGCGGGCGACCAGCTCGGTCTCGTCGATGGGCTCGTCGAGCGGGCGACGCGACAGGGTGTGGTAGCGCGAGAGCGCCGGGGCCTCGCCACAGGCCACGGTCAGCAGATGCCCGGCCGGCAGCTTGTGGATCTGCTGGAAGATGGTGCGCGGCGCCGGGACGTACTGCAGGGCCAGGTAGAGATCGAGCGCGGTCGGACTGAGCGTCGCCTCGGTCCCCGGATCCGCGAGCAGCGCCGCCAGCTCCGAGGCGAAGGCGAAGCCGTCGCCCCGCCGCAGGTAGTAGAGCGGCTTTTCACCGAAGCGATCGCGCGCCAGGAACAGGCGCCGCGTCCGCGCATCGTAGACCGCGGCCGCGAACATGCCGCGGAGGTGGCGCGGGAAGTCCGCGCCGACCTCCTCGAACAGGTGGGCGATCACCTCCGAGTCGCTGTGGCTGCGGAACCGATGACCCTTGGCTTCGAGCTCCGCCCGAAGGCCCCGGTGGTTGTAGATCTCGCCGTTGACCAGGATCGCGACCGAGCCGTCCTCGTTGGTCATGGGCTGAAATCCGGCCGGCGACAGATCGATGATCGACAGGCGGCGGTGGGCGAACGCGACCGGGCCATTCCCGTAGATCCCCCCGCCATCAGGTCCCCGGTGCATCATCGCTGCCGCGAACGTGCGCACGAGATCCAGGCGCGCGGGGGCCCTGGCATCGGCCGCCAGAAAGCCGGCGATGCCGCACATCAGGACAGCAGTCCCTTCTCCGCCAGCAGCGTGTCGTAGAGCCGCACGGTCTCGGCGAGGATGCGCTCGGGTCCGAACTTCGCCGCCACGTGCGCGCGCCCGAAGGCGCCCATGCGGCGTCGCTGGTCCTCGCCGAGCTCGATCATGCGGGCGATCGCCCGCCCGAGGGCGATCCGATCGAAGGTCGGGACCTCGAAGCCGCTCTGGCCCTCCACCACCAGCCCGTCGACGTTCGCCGCGTGCGACACGATCGCCGGCAGCCCGCAGGCGGCCCCCTCGAGGACCACGTTCGGCAGGCCCTCCCACAGCGACGGCAAGATCAGCGCATCGGCGGCGTGGTAGAGGCGCGGCATGTCGTGATCGGTGACCGCTCCGAGGTGCACGACGCGCGGGCCGAGGCCGAGCCAGTCGATCTGTCGGCGCAGCAGCCAGGCGTAGGCGCGATCCCGCTCACGTCCGGCCAGGAAGATCCGCACCCCGGCAGGCAGCTGCCCACGGCCCTGCAGCCAGGCCAGCGAGCGCATGAGCCCGAGCTGGTGCTTCTGCAGGCTTATGCGCCCCGGGACCACCAGCATCAGATCCTCGGGCCCGAGCGCGAAGTGGGCCCGCGCCTCGGTGCGCGCCCGCTCGCTCGGAGGCTGGAAGCGCTCGAGATCGATGAAGTTGTGAATGACCTGGATCTTGGAGGCGTCCACCCGGGCCCACCGGGTGAGCTCGCGACGCACCCCCTCGGAGTTGGTCAGCACGCGATCCGAGTGCCGGGAGAGCCGCCACTCCGAGAGCAGATAGAGAAGCCGCATGGCGCGGCTGCGCACGCTGGTGAGGACGATCGGCACCGGGACGCGCCGCACCGCCAGCCGCGCCCAGAAGTTGGCTTTGTCGCGATACGAATGCAGGATCTCGGGGCGCTCGAGCGCCAGGACGTCCTCGAGGGCATGGAGCCCGGCCAGGCTCATGCGCCGCACCCCGAGGACATGACGGGGCTCACCCTCGGCCAGCAGCTCGCGGTAGTGGACCGCGTCGTTCCACACGCACAGGGTCGTCTCGAAGCGCTCGGGGAGGTTTCGCGCCAGCTCCAGGATCTGGCGCTCTGCGCCCCCCTGCTGGAGGTTGGGAATGAAGAGCAGGACCTTGTGTTTGTGCACGTGCATTCGATGCCGGCTGGCTTGCCAACGAACCGAAGTGAAAGTGTGGACGAAGGGACGACGCAAGCGTCCCTGGACGACGCAAGCGTCCCTGGCCGCCCATCGCGTCCGGTCCAAGCAAGACCGAGGCCGTTCCCCCGGCGCTTCGCCGGCGAAACGGCCCGCGCTCCCGCCGCGGCCCGACCTCGCTGGGGACGCGCTACACTCCGCCCGAAATGAACGTGGTCATCCCTCCACTGGTCTTCTACGTCGTCGGTGCCGCCCTGGTGCTGGGCGGCACCATTCGCGCCTTCACGCTCGGCCGCAAGAACCCAACCCGCGAGCTCGACGACGACGATCCCCGCCGCGTCACCGCCCGTCGGCGTCACCTGACCTTCGGGGTGGTGTGGGTGCTGATGGGGCTCTTCCTGATTGCGTCGACGGCCGGGGTCTTGCGGTCGCGCGCGGAGACCACCCGGGTCGCCCTTCCTCTTGCCCCACCTGTTGCCCCACGTGCAGCTCCGCTCCCGTCACCCGGCCCGAGCGGCACCCTCGGCCCCACCCTCAGGCTTTCCCCCGCGCCGCCCACCACAATACGACCGCCGGCAGCGCCATGAGGGCGGCGCCGAGGCAGGAGATCTCGCCGAGGATGGCCATGAGGCCAAACCCGCGCAGCGCCTGGTTGCGGGCCGCCAGCAGCGAGCCATAGCCGACGATGGTGGTCCAGGAGCACAGCGCCACCGCCGCTCCGGTCGAGTTGATGGCCCGGGTGATGTCGCCGTCCTGTCGGTAGCGCGACACCACGTTGAGGGCATACTCGGCGCCGATGCCGAAGGTGATCGGCAGGGCGATGAAGTTCAGGAAGGTCACGCGAACGCCCGCCCACCCCGCCGCGCCGACCATCCACACCACCCCGAGCAGCAAGGTCGCGAGGGCCAGCCCGCCCGCCCGCGCCGGCCGGATGGTGAGCATCACGATCAAGAGCACGGCCAGCAACGACGCGCCCGTGGCGATCGGCCCGTCCCGCAGCACCGAGCGGATCATGGCCCCGAAGACCACCGCGCTGCCCGAGGTCTCGAGGATGCTGCCATCCGGGAGGTCAAGCTCTTGCAGCACCGACGCCATCTGGAGCAGATCCTTGCCCGACCACACCGAGATCCCGTGCTCGATGGGATACACGAGCACCACCTTGCCCACCGAGCCGTCCACCTCGGTGAACGGGCGGCGCGCGATGGGGGGAAGGTCGGCCGGTCCGAGGGCGTGCAGCCCAGGCGAGGGATCGACCTTGGCCAGCTTGGCCCGCTCGTCGGGGCTGGCGGCCTCGAGCGCGGGATCGGCCACCAGCTTGCGAATCTGCGCCAGGATCTTCAGCTTGCGGGCCTGGACCTCCGGGGTGCCGGGCAGCAGATCCCAGACGGTGGTGATCTGCCCGATCACCTCGCGGTGCAGCGGATCCGACCTGGACCGCTCGCGATCCTGCTTGCGAATCGTGCTGCGGATCGCCTCCACCCCCGACACCGAGTCGGCGACGATGATGGTCGGCGAGGGCCATCGACCGAAGATCTGGTCCACCTTCTGGCCGAACTGCTTGGCCTCGTCGGTGGACTCGATCTTGGCGTTGAGCTTGCGGAAGTCGTACTCGAAGGGATCCTGCAGGAAGTGCCGACCGCCGAAGGTGGCCACCACGGTCAAGGTCCCGAGGCCGAGCACCAGCGGCCGGAAGTGGCGCGACGAGACGCGCGACAGGGCATCGAGGCGGAAGGGCGGACGCGCGGGGCGGCTGCCTTTCCCGCCCTTGCGCGTGCGCTCGTCGAGGATGGCAACCATGGCGGGCAGCACGGTGTAGGTGGCACACCAGCACATGAGCGCGCCGGCGGAGGCCATGACCCCGAACTGGTAGAACCCCCGGAAGCTCGTCACCATCAGCGACGCATAGGCCGCCGAGGCCGACAGCGACGCCACGCCGGTGGCCCGCCAGGTGTCGCGAATGGCGGCGTCCATGGCCGCCGGCGAGGCCATCCCCCGCACGCGATCCTCCTCGTAGCGGGACAGGAGAACGATCGCGTAGTTGATCCCGTTGCCGACGATGATCGACCCGAGGAACGCGGTGGAGGAGGTGAGATATCCGAAGGCCAGATCGGCCACAGCGAACGCCATCAGCGTCCCGAGCACCGCCGGGGCGCCGATGAGGGGCAAGGAGCGCAGCCGGCGGAAGTAAAGGGCGATCGAGGCCGCCACGATCACCACGCACGTCACGGTCACGCCCAGGATGTCGCGCTCGATGGCCTGCCGGCTGGCGATGGCCGTGGCGACGGGACCCCCGAGCTGCACCGTCATCTGGGGGTGGAACGCCCGCGGCGGGTTCTCCGCCACCAGCCGGTTGACCGCGGTCCACAGGCTGTCCCCGGCATGCTCGACGAAGAGGCCCCCGGGCGGCAGCGTGGCCACCCAGACGTAGCTCTTGTCCGCGGTGGCGAACAGCCCATCCGGGAAACGGTCACCGAGCTTGTCGCTCCCGCCCGCGATGCGCTTTTGCATCGAGTCGAGCGACTCGTCCTCGTCGCCCCCGAGATCCACGAACAGGGGGTTCTTGCGCTGGTTTATCTCCTTGCGCAGCCGGTCGCGGATGCTCTCCAGATCCGGCTCCGCGACGTAGAGCCACTTGTTGGCCTCGAAGAAGTCCCGGACGTCGCGGACATTGTAAGTGGCGAGGGCGGCCACGTCCCGGGGCAGCGCCCGGAGCTTCGCGGTGAGCAGCTCGGCGTACCGGATGTTGGCCTCGGGGTCGGGGGAGTGAATCCCGACCAGCAGCAGCGACAGGTCACCGATGCGCTTGCTGGTCTTCTGCAGGGCCACCACGCCAGGGTCGTCGCTGGGCAGGAGCTCGGAGAACGAGGTGCGCAGCCCGAGCCGCGCGGTCAGGGTCAGCGCCACCACCAGCAGCACCCCCGCACCGAACAGCACCGTCCCCGGGTGCGAGCGTAGCCGGATGATCCCGCTCGGGCGCTCGGGGCTCGGCGATGGCTCTGTCGGGGTCGAGGCTGACATCTCTTGCCGCGCGAACTTAGCAGGGAACCGCCGATCTGGCAGTTTCTCGACGTCGGGAGCACGGCTCGCCGGCCCGTCGGCTCGCCCGCACCCTTCGGCAAAGATCTCATGAAATCTGCCGAACGGGGGTGGTGGTGTAAGATCGTCGTCACGATGATCCGGGTGATGCGCCCGTTGCGAGCACGCCTTCTCCTCTTCCTCCTCGTCACCTCGACGCTCGCCATCGGCCGGGGCGGTGCGCCCGCCTTCGCGATCGGGGAGGACATCGTGGACGTGCGGGTGCTCGGGAACTCCCGGACCACCGAGGACACCATTCGTTCCCTGGCGGGCGTCCGCATCGGCGACACGCTCGAGGAAGACACCCTCGCGTCGGTCCGCGAGCGGCTCAACACCGCCGGGCTCTTCTCCGACGTGAACGTGTGGTGGGAGGCGTACCGGCGGGGGGTCCGGGTGAACATCGCCGTCAAGGACAAGTTCCCCTGGGCCCCGGTGCCGACCGGCTCGTGGGCCTCGAACAACCGCTCGATCGGGTTGCTCTTCGTTCACGGCAACCTCTTCGGGCGGGGCAAGCAGATGGTGGTCGGCGGCCGCTGGGCCTCGCTCGACTCCGGCGGCCTCATCGCCTACCGCGATCCCTCGCTCTTCGGTACCTGGATCTACTGGGAGATGAAGGCGATCATCCAGCGGCAGGTCATCCCCGAGTACAACGTCAACACCGCGCTCGCCCTCAATCCCTGGCGCGAATCGACCTTCGACTCGTATGGCATCGAGCCCGCCATCGGCGTGGCCTGGTTTCGCCGGGTCCGCACCCAGGTCTCCTGGCGGCGCGACCACGTGTCGTATCTGGCGGACAAGCTCGTCCTCCGAGATCCCGCCACCGGGATCCCGCAGCTGCCCCCCGATCCGGAGGCTGCCACCAGCCGGGGAGGCGTGATGGGCATCGGGCGGGCGGCCATCTCGTTCGACTGGCGGGCCCGGGAGTTCGCGATCATGATGGGGACTGCGCTCAGCGGCTCGGTCGATCTCGGGTGGGCGGCCTTCGGCGGGGACTTCGACTTCTGGCGCGCCTCGGTCTCCTGGGAGCACGGGGTACGGGTCTTTCGCCGCCACAATTTCGTGTATTCGGTCGGCGGGACGATCGGCCGGAACATCCCGATCTGGTGGGATCCCACCGCCGGCGGGCCCGGCCTGCGGGGCTATCTGGCGCAGCAGTTCCGGGGCGACACCTCCTTCGGTGGGCACGTCGAATATCACTTCCCCTTGGTCTCGCTCGGGGCGCTCGACATCCGCGGCCTCGGGTTCTTCGACAGCTCGCTGATCTGGAATCGCAATCTGCCCGGCGACCTCACCCCCGACGGGATGTACCTGATCCGCACCAGCTACGACCAGCGCACCTTTGACCCTCGGTACGTCGAGCAGAAGCTCGATTGGGGCCGCGACTTCCACAACGCGGTCGGGGCCGGCCTGCGGTTCTTCCTGCGCTCGGTCGCCGTTCCGCTGGTGGGCTTCGATGCCGGCTACGGGCTCGAGGCCAAGGCGTTTCGTTACTTCCTGATTGTCGGGGCCTGACCGGGCGGTCCCCGAGTGACCCCAGTTACCTTCCCGTGACGGGGCTGTTGACGATTGTTTACCACCTTGTCGGTGTTGAGTTCCTGACACCGGGCCTGGCGGTTCGTCACCGAGCTGTGAGATTCGCTGCCTTCTGGGCGCACGACCGGTGGTTCCCGGATTGCTTGTTGTGGCAGCATGTCACTTCATTCGGCAGCGGCCGACCTCTCGAGGGTCCACCCGAAGCGCCCGGGCGGCGGCTCTGGCGAGCTGGCGGGCCAGGCGGCTGAGCCCTCCGCCGCGGTCGGCGCCGGCGGTGGCCTGAGGCTGCCCCGGGTGCTGCTGTGTGATCTCGACGGCACCCTCATCGACAGCATGCCGATCCTGGCGGATCTCGCGACCGAGGTCATGGGGCAGATCCACGGAACCCCTTCGGCGCTCGCCCGGGAGCTCTACATCGCGACCTGCGGGCTGCCGTTCTTTCGGCAGCTCGAGGCGGTGTTTCCGGGGGATCCGCGCAACGCCGAGGCGGCGCGGCGCTTCGAGGCCGGCAAGCCCGAGCGCTGCAACCACATCCGCATGCCGGTCGAGGTGATCCGGGCGCTCGACGAGATGCGGTCCCGGGGGGTGCTCATCGCCGTCTCCTCGAACAATGGAAGCGAGAACGTCGCGGCGTTTGCCGCCAGCGCCGGTTTCGCCTTCGACCTGGTCCTCGGGTTCGGGGAGGGGATGAGCAAGGGACGCCCCCACATCGAGCGGGCCGAGGCGGTCTTCGGGATCGATCGGGCGCAGATGCTGTTCGTCGGGGACTCCTTGCACGACGGCGAGATCGCCGAGCGCGAGGGGCTGGACTTCGTGGGGGTGGCGGGGACCTTCTCGCGGGAGCGTTTCACGCTGCGCTTCCCCGAGACCCCGGTCATCAAGCGCTTCTCCGAGCTCCCACGCCTGTTCGAGGGGGGCTGGGCCGCGGCCTCGGTGCGTGACCCCGCGGCGCGCAAGGTCGGCCCCGGTTCCCGGCCGGGCGCGGGGGGACAGTCCTCGGCCCATGTCCCTGCGCCGAACCCGAACCCCGGCCCGTCCGCGGCCCTGGTCGCGGTCGCGCCGGCGTCGACCCGCTGAGGGCGAGCGCGCTCTCGTGCAGGTCGCGCTGCTGGCGGCAGGGCTCGGAAGTCGACTCGGGGTCCTGACCGAGCGTCTGCCCAAGGCCTTGATCCCCGTCGCTGGCGAGCCCTTGTTGGGGCACGCCCTGCGCTTCGCGGAGAGGCTGGCCCCGAGCGAGATCGTGGTGGTGGGCGGGTTCGGCTTCGCCGAGGTGCGGGCCGCGCTCGGCGAGCTTGCCCGTGCGCGCACGACCCCGGTCCGCCTGGTCGAGAATCCGCGGTTCCGGGAGGGCAACCTCCTGTCCCTGATGGCGGCCCGCCCGCACCTCGGCGGGGAATTCCTCCTCATGAACGTCGATCACATCTACAGGCCCGGCGTCGCGGCCCGGGTGGCGGCACCCGTGGACTGGGTCACGGCGTTCATCGACGTGGACCGGCCCCTCGGGGCGGACGACATGAAGGTGGCCCGCGATCCGGAGGGCCGGGTGTCGGCCATCGCCAAGACCCTCGGCACCTTCGACGCTGGCTATGTCGGGATGACCCGGGTTCCACAGGCCGCGGCTGAGCGGTACTGGGCCGCGGCGGATGCCGTGCTCGGCCGCGAGGGCAGCGCGATCCACGTCGAGCGGGTGCTCGCGGAGCTCGCCGCGGCAGGCAGCTCGGCCGAGCGTCCGCGCTGCCGCGACGTGAGCGGCATCGGGTGGCTCGAGGTCGATCTCGCGGAGGAGCGCGACCTCGCCGAACGCACGATCCGAGCGGCGCCGGACACCTGGATCTGAGTGCTTCCGGCCGGGTTTGTGATTTCGCGCATGCCTTTTGATATGGTGGCCCCGGGTCCGTGACTCGGCGTTTCGGTCAGGCCGGGGCACCCCGACGATGATCACGAGAAGGGTGGGGTGAGCTCGCATGTTCAAGACTTACCGGACGTCCGATGGAGCCGAGTTTCCGCGCCTGGTCTCGGTCGAGACCACGAGCCGATGCAACGCCGAGTGTCCGTTCTGCCCGTACAACGTCCGCGCCCGCGACAAGACCCACATGGATCAGGGCCTGTTCGAGAAGATCATCGCCGACTGCACCGAGTTTCCCCTGCCGGCGATCGAGCCCTTCCTCAACGGCGAGCCCTTCGTCGATCCCAAGATCATGGACCGGCTCGAGCTCATCCGCAGCCGCCTGCCCGCGACCAAGCTGCGGGTCTACTCGAACGGCTATGCCCTCTCGCCCCGGCGGGTGGACGAGCTCTGCGGGCTCGGGATCGATCACCTCTACATCAGCCTCAACACGCTCAACCCCGAGAAGTACAAGGCCATCATGGGGTTCAAGCTGGACCGCACCCTGGAGAACGTGAAGTACCTGGCCGACCCCGCCCGCCGGAGCAAGGTGGCGCGCCGGATCACCTTGCGCATGACCCGCATGGACGACACCACCCTCGAGGAGCAAGCCGAGTTCAAGGCCTTCTGCGATCGCCTCGGGGTGCGCTGCTTCATCGTGGGGCTCTTCAACTACAAGGGGGATGTGCCGAGCCCGTTGCCGGTGCCCACCTACGCCTGCGAGCACATCACCCGGCTCGATATCCTGTCGAGCGGGAAGGTGGCCCTGTGTTGCATGGATCAAGAGGGGGATTTCTCGCTCGGGGACGTGAACCACCACTCGGTGCTGGAGGTCTTTCGCGGCGAGGCGTCCCGGCGCTACCAGGATCTGCACCGGCAGGGTCGGCGCGCCGAGGCGGCGCCGTGCGGCCAGTGCAACCTCTTCTGGCCGAGCACCGACAACATGCCGATCTGGCGGGCCGTGGGCCATGCGGCGCGCTTCTGGGCCTACTTCGCCACGTACCGCCCGGTCGGCAAGAAGGCGCCTCCCCCGAAGGCTGCCGTCTGCGCGACCCACGCCGCGGAGCTGCCCGACGTCGCGGCCAGCGCCCTGAAGCGCCCGGCAGCGGGGGGGGCGGGCGAGGCGCGGTCCCCTGACCAGGCGGTGCGTCCGTCGGTGTGAGCGACCCGCCTCGGGGGCCCGGGCCCGAGGCTGTCTCTTGGTCTCGGCCCAGGCCGGATCCGCCGCAGGACGGGCACGCGCCAGGGCGTGACCGGGCCCTGCGGTGGGGACTGTTCGGGCTGTGGTGCGCGGTGGTCCTGGTGGGAACCGCCCGCCACGAGTACTGGCGGGACGAGGTTCGGGCCTATGCCTTCGCGCGCGACTCACACACCCTCGCCGAGCTCTTCGGACGGCTGAAGGACGAAGGTCACCCGGCGCTTTGGCACCTCCTGCTCTACGCCGGGGATGCCCTCACCGGCTCGAAGCTGGTCCTGCCGGCGGCCAGCCTGGGCGTCGCCGCCGTGGCGGTGGCCCTGCTCATCTTTCGTGCCCCGCTGCCGCTGTGGCTGAAGGCGCTCTTCGTGCTCGGGGCGCTGCCGCTCTACGAGTACTCGGTCGTGGCGCGCAACTACGGAATCTCGATGCTCCTCTTGTTCGTGTTCGCCGCGTGGTACCCGGGGCGCGCGCGCCCGGCGCTCGCGCTCGTGCTCGGCCTCACGCTGGCGGCGCTTGCCAACACCAACGTTCATTCGCTCCTGCTGGCGTGCCTGCTGATGGGGCTGTGGCTCTGGGATCACCGGGCGGCGGCCCGCACCCCCATGCGCCCGTGCTCCGTGCTCGGCGTGTCAATGGCGGCCACGACGCTCGCGATCGGCGTGCTGCTGGCCCTCGCCACCTTCTGGCCGAGCGATCAGATCTTGCCTTCCGACCACACCCGCTACACGGCCGGGCACGTCGTCGGAGCGCTCGTCGCCGTCCTCTGCGATCCGGCCGGCGGCTTTCGCGATCTCGCGCCGCGGGTCCCCGGAGTGGTCGTGACCGCCATCCTGGCGAACATCGTCTTCGCCTGGGCCCTCCTCGGCCTGGTCGGTCGACCGGCGCTGGCACTGCTGGCCTTGGTCGCGGTCCTCGCGCTCGGCACCCTGTTCGCCATCGTCTATCCTGGGGGCTACCGGCACCAGGGGCTGCTCCTGACCTTTCTGCTCGCCCTGTACTGGCTGCGCTTTCAGCCGACCCCGGCGACCCCGGCGACACCGGCGCTGCCCGCGCGGTGGCACGGCCTGCGGATCTTCGGTGGTCTCACGGTCCTCCTCGGCATCGCCCTTGGCCTCGGGCTCTACCGGCTCGGCCGGGACCTGCTGTATCCGCAGAGTGCCAGTCGGGCCTTCGGCGAGCTCCTCCGTCGCCACCCCGACTATCGCGGAGCCATCCTGCTCGGCGAGCCCGATTTCCTCCTCGAATCGGTGCCCTACTACGCGGACAATCCCATCTACATCGCACGCGAACAGCGCTTCGGAGACACCATTCGCTTCACCCGGGCGTCGCAGGCGCGGCTCGGTCTCGGCGAGCTGCTCCGCACCGCCGCGCGCCTTCGCGACCCACCCGGAGCCAGGCCGGTGTCAACCTTGGATCCCGAGGGACAGGTACGCCGGGTGCTCGTCGCGCTCGGGCACCTCCCCGGGTTCGACCCAGCGCGCGGCGTCGATCCCGCGCTCGGGGTGATGGGGTCAGGGACGCGCGGCACGGACGACGCGGCGGGGCTGCGCGAGCTCGCGTACAGCTATGGGCGCACGTTCACCTGGTCGGCCGCCGAGCTCGCCGCCTGGCGGGCCAGCACGGTCCTGGTCGGGCGCTTCGACGATCACATCGTCGGCGACGAGCGCTATGTGGTCTACGAGGTGATCGCGGCACCGCCGCCGCCCGAGCCTGGCCAGCGGTGATCCCGCTCGACCGCCTCCGACTGCCTCGGGGCCAGGTTTTCTTTCGCCCTCGTGTTTGCTAGGGTGCGCCCGCCGGCGGGCGTCACGTGAAGGTCACCTTCTTCTCCACCTATCCCCCCGCCCCCTGCGGAATCGGCGACTACACCCGCGCGCTCCGTCACGCGGTCGAACGCGCGGAGCCCGAGATCGTCGTCGATGTGGTGGCCGAGCGTCATCCCTCCGTCACGCGTGAGCTCGACGCACATGTGACGCGGGCCTGGGGGCGCTCCGGCGCCTGGGACGAGGAGGCCGTCCCGGCCGTGCTGGCGCAGCGCCCCGACCTGGTCCACGTCCAGCACGAGGAGGCCATCCTGCAGCAAAATGGCCGTCTGATCCGTTTCCTCGATGCCCTCGGCCAGGCCAGGATCGCGCGGGTGGTCACGCTGCATTCGGTCTACGCCGGGCGGCTCGGCGTGCCGTCGTGGTGGCCGCCGCCCATCTTTCATCGCGCCCTCGCGGAGCGCTGCGAAGCCATGGTGGTGCATCAGCGCGAGGGTGGCCTCGACACGCTCGTCCGTCAGGGAGTCCCGGCCGCGAAGATCCACGTCATCCCGCACGGCACGCCGATCTCCCTGCCATTCCTGGCGCCGACCGCCCGGGCGGTCGCCCGGCAACGGCTGGGCATCCCGCCAGAGGCCCGGATGGCACTCTTCTTCGGGGTGATTCACGCGAAGAAGAACCTGCATACGGTGGTCGAGGCGGCAAGCCGCGTGGCCGCCCGGCTTCCGGGGTTCCGGTTCGTGGTGGCGGGTCGCGCCCGTCGGCGCAACGTCCTCGACGCGCTGTACGCGAGGCGACTCGGCCGGCGCATGGCGGGTGGTCTTCGGGCAGGGTGGCTGGATCTCCGCGAGGGGTTCATCCCCGCCGAGGATCTCGCCAGCTACGTGGCCGCCGCCGACGTGGTGCTCTTCCCTCATGACCAGGCCTACGGCTCGGCGAGCGGCGTCTTCCACCATGCCCTCGGCGGTGGTCGAGCCTGCATCTGCTCCGCGTCGCCGAAGTTCGGGGAGGCCCGCGAGCTCTTCGCCGCGACCATCCCGGGCGCCACCGTCCCGACCCGCGACGTCGGGGCGTGGGCCGCCGCGATCGAGGCGTTCCTGTCGAGCCCGGCCGTGCTGAGGGAAGCCGAAGGGCTGGCCGAGCGGGCCGCCGCCGATTCGTCCTGGGAGAAGGTTGGCCGCCTGCACGCCGATCTGTACCTGCACCTCGGGCGCTCCCAGCTCGGCCAGCAACCACCCGAGCCCGAGCGGGCGGCGTCGCCCTCGGTCGGATGATCCCCAACCGGTATCACTTCGTGTGGTTCGGCGGGGCGTTTCCCTTCACGCACGCCCTCGCCATTCGTTCGGTCGCGATGACCTCGGCGCCCGAGCGCATCACCTTGCACGGGACCCACGATCTCGGCGCCGAGCCCCACTTCGCGGCGCTCCTGAAGGATCTCCCCGGTCTCGAGTCACGGCGCATCGACATCGACGCGCTCCTCGCGGGTCCGGGCCTCGGCGATCCGCACCGCCTGCGCGAGGTCTGGCGCCATCTGATCGAGCGCGGACGTTGGGCCGCCCTGTCGGACATCCTTCGCTACCTGGTCCTGCTGCGCGAGGGCGGGGTGTACCTCGATCTCGACACCGTCACGCTGCGCGATCTGCGCCCCCTTCTCGACGAGCCGGGGTTCTGCGGGCGCGAGCGCCTGCTGGTCGACTCCGCGACCTACCGGCGGGGCTCGCGCTGGCGTTACCTGCGCACCGGGCCCCTCGATCTGGCGCGCTGGGTCTGCAGCCGGACCGAGTCCGGGATCGCCGCCTTCGCCCGGATCGCCCGGTTCTTTCCGGCGGCCATCAACGGCGCGGTGCTGGCGGCTCCGGCCGGGCACGCGCTCATGCGGGAGGCGCTCGAGCGCGTGCCCGAGCTGGTTCCCGAGCTCGAGCGTCGCCGCCCCGTGATAGGTCCCGATCTCCTCCAGCGGCTCATCGACGGCGGCGATGACGACGATGACGGCGCGGGCCCGGCGGAGAGCCCGCGGCGTGACATCACGGTCTTCGCGCCGGCGTGGTTCTACCCCCTCGGTCCGCAGATGGCGGCGCAGCTGTTTCGCATCCGGCCGAGCGCCGCGGCGGTCGACCGCGCGCTCCGGGCCGCCATCTGCCCCGATACCTTCGTGGTCCACTGGTACAACGACAACCTTCGCGCACGGGCTCGGCCCCCCGATCCAGAATCGATCCGGGCGCTGGCGGACCGGCAGCTCTTCTCGCGGCTCGCGCTGCCGTTCTTGCCGGGCTCGCCAGGCTCGCCGGGGCGTTCCCCCGAGGATACGCCGGCATGAATCGGCGCCGGGCCATCCAGCTCTTCTTCTTCCTGGCCGCCCTCGGGGCGCTCGGTTGGCTGCTCGGAAAGATCGGCTGGGCCCACGTGGGGCAGGCGGTCCTGCGGGTCGGGTTCGGGGGCGCGGCGATCCTGGCGGCGCTCGGCCTTGGCGAGACCGCCCTCGACAGCCTGGGGCTCGCGGTCGCCATCGGGCATCCGCACGCCTGGCGGGTGCTACTCATCAACAGCCTGGGAGCGCTGCTCAACCAGATCCTCCCCTTCGATCTGGGGGAGGTCGCCAAGGGTGGCCTCCTGCACCGCAACTTCCCTGGCCGGGCCACCATCGCGGGCACCATCGTCTGGAACTACGTGTTCAAGATCTCGCGCCCCCTCGTCACGTTGCTGGCGGCGGCGATCGGACTTTGCGGCTCGAGCCTGGTCCGCCCGGCGGTCGGGCGGGCCATCCTCGCCGGGGCGTTGCTGTCCTTCGTGCCGTACATCCTCCTGCGCCTCCTCATGCGGCGAGGGGCCGCGGTCTTGACCGCGCGCGTGCTCGGGGCCCTGCGGATCCTCGGCGACAGGCGCGAGCGATTCCTCGAGGCGGCCCGGGAGGTGGACGAGACCGCGCTCGGCTTCTGGCACCGCCGGCGATCGGCCTTCCTCGCGATCCTGGTCCTGCAGATCGGCGCGCGCATCGCGTCCTGGTTGAGCCTGTTTGCCACCCTGCGCTTGATCGACTTCCCCGTGACCTTCTCGGAAGGGGCCCTCATCTACGCCGCCATGAACACCGCCGAGCTGGTCATCACCATCATCCCGGCGCGGCTGGGCGTGGCCGAGGGGGCGGCCTTCGGGATCTTCGCGCTCTGCGGCTTGCCGGCCGAGAGCGGCGTCATCATGTACGTGATCCTGCGGCTCAAGTCCCTGGCCACGACCGGGGCCCTGGCCCCGTTCGCGCTGCTCCGCGCGGCCCCCGAGCCGGACGTCGCTCCATCCGCGGGATCATAGGAGGCATCACACGAGCGGACGCAGGGTCCGGGCCTGCCCAAGCCGGCCCGGGGCGGCGGGCGCGCCCAGGGCCGACAGGATGGTCGGAAAGACGTCGACCGCCCGCAGGCTGGGCTCGGCGAGCTCGGCGTTGAAGCCGACCGGCACGAGGATGTGCTCCCGGTCCAGGCAGCCGTGCGAGCCGAGGTGGGGCTGGTACTCGAAGCGGGAGCGCAGGTCGAACCCCTGGCGCGCGCACACCACCAGGTCGCCGGCCCGGCGAGCTCGGAAGAAGTCGACGAGCTGCGCCGGCAGATCGGGAAAGCCGGTCGCCGCGGTGGCCGCCGCCACCTCGGATTTCCGCAGGCGGCGCGCCACGCCTTCGTAACCGACCGGATCGCCGCCGGCGAACGCGAGGGTCAGCCAGGGATCGTCGTCGGCGACGCCGTCGACCCGCGCGTGCGCCGCGCCGGGTTCGATCGAGACGACCATCCGGCCGCGGGCCGAGGCCACCACGAAGGCCTCCTCGGGGGTCGCGACCTGCCGGTAGATGACGTGCTCGATCCCCGGATGTGCGACCAGCCGATCCCGGAGCTCGCCTGCCCGGGAGCCCGGGGCGTCGAAGTCCGGGCGCTGGCGCCAGTCGCCGTCCGCGCCCTCGAGGTAGAGGTTGGCCATCCCGTTGCCCGAGACCATCGCGGCGGCCTGGGCGGAGAAGAGGTGCCGCCAGATCTTCGGATAGGCGAGGGTCCTCGGGTACACCACGCGCACGAGATCGTCGATGTCGAGGTGGGTGTGGGTCGCGGTCTGGCCGTGATCCGAGCTCACCGCGATCAGCGTCCGATCCGCCCGTCCCCGGCGGGCGAGATCGTCGACGAGGCGCCCGAGGCAAGCGTCGAAGCGCCGGTAGGCCTCGTAGCTCGCGTCGCACATGGGCCCAAACCGATGCCCGAGCTCGTCGATGGCCGGGAACACCGCGAAGGCCGAACGGTAGCCGCGATCCCAGGCCCGCATCACCCCGCGCTCCGCCTGGAGATCCGACGAGTACCAGTCCGCGGTGGTCCAGCTGCGCAGGAAGGCCGCCGCCTTCGAGAACCGCGTCATCCGGGCGCGCGCCGGGCACCCGCGCACGAACCAGGCATTCACGTCGGCGACCCCTGGGAGGTGCTGGAACATGGTGGTGAAGGCCGCCGGGATGTCCCGCTCGATGCGGAAGGCCCGCCCGAGCGACATGTACGAGCGCGTCCGGAAGAGGAAGCTGCCGCGGGATCCGGTGGGACGCTCGGCCCAGCGGATCCCGGGGAGATTGGCCTGCCCGGGATGCATGCCGGTCAGCAGCGGGAGGTGGGCCGGCCCGCTCACGGTCGGGAACACCCCCGGGGCGGTGCGAAAGCCCCCGCGGTCGACGATGTGCTTCTTGAAGTTGGGCATCTCCCCGGCGGCGGTCAGCGCCGAAATCACGTCGGGCCGTGCCCCATCTGCCAGAATGGTGAGGACGCCATCCCAGGCGACCGGAGGGGGGGCCGAGCGAAGCGCGGGCATCGTCGTCCTCTTTATCAGATCTGGTTTGGCAGATCCGATTCGGAAGACCGAAACCTTGCCCACCTTGCACAACTTGCCAGCCCGCAATATATGGTGAACCGCTTTTTTCGTCGCTGCCCTGACCGGGGGCAGCGTGGAGTCGACCACCCATGTTGAGCACCGTCGCCAAGAAAATCTTCGGGACCAAGAACGCCCGTGTGCTGAAGAGCATGCGCCCCTTGGTCGCGCGCATCGCCGACCTCGAGGAGGGCCTCAAGGCCAAGTCGGACGCGGAGTTGCAGGCGATGACGCCCGACCTGAAGCGGCGGCTCGGGAGCGGGGCCACCCTCGACGACATCCTGCCCGAGGCCTTCGCCGTGTGCCGCGAGGCCGGACGGCGCGTGCTCGGCATGCGGCACTTCGACGTGCAGCTGATGGGCGGCATGGTGCTGCACCGGGGGGGCATCGCCGAGATGAAGACCGGCGAGGGCAAGACGCTGGTCGCGACCGCCCCGGTCTACCTGAACGCGCTGGCCGGCAAGGGCGTCCACGTGGTCACGGTGAACGATTACCTGGCGCGTCGCGACTCCGAGTGGATGGGGCGCATCTACAAGTTCCTCGGGCTGTCGGTGGGCATCGTGGTGCACGGGCTCTCCGACTGGGAGCGCCAGGCCAACTACCGCTGCGACGTCTCCTACGGCACCAACTCCGAGTACGGGTTCGACTACCTGCGCGACAACATGAAGGACTCGATCGAGCGCTACGTGCAGCGCGACCTGAACTTCGCCATCGTCGACGAGGTCGACTCGATCCTGATCGACGAGGCCCGCACGCCGCTCATCATCAGCGGCCCGGCCGAGCAGTCCGCCGACCTCTACCAGAAGGTCAACGCCATCATCCCGGGGCTGCGCAAGGACATCGACTACTCGGTCGACGAGAAGGCCCACTCGGCCATGCTGACCGACACCGGCATCGAGCGCATCGAGCAGCGCCTCGGGGTCGGGAACCTCTACAACCCCGACAACATCGAGTGGCTGCACCACGTCACCCAGGCCCTGCGGGCCCATACCCTCTACAAGCGCGACGTGAACTACCTGATCGAGGACGACAAGGTCCTGATCGTCGACGAGTTCACCGGCCGCAAGATGCCCGGGCGGCGCTGGTCGGACGGCCTGCACCAGGCGATCGAGGCCAAGGAAGGGGTGGAGATCCAGGAGGAGAACCAGACCCTCGCCACCATCAGCTACCAGAACTTCTTCCGCCTCTACAAGAAGCTGGCGGGGATGACCGGGACCGCCGACACCGAGGCCGAGGAGTTCCACAAGATCTACAACCTCGACGTCAACGTGATCCCCACCAACCGGGTCATGCAGCGCCTCGATCACCACGATCTCGTCTACAAGAACGAGCGCGGGAAGTTCCGGGCGGTGGTCGGGGAGATCGAGGAGTGCCACCAGCGCGGGCAGCCGGTCCTGGTCGGCACCGTCAGCGTCGAGAAGTCCGAGGTGGTGGCGTCGCTCCTGCGCAAGAAGAATATCCCGCACAGCATCCTCAACGCCAAGCAGCACGAGAAGGAGGCGTACATCGTGGCCCAGGCCGGCCGCAAGGGCGCGGTGACCATCTCGACCAACATGGCGGGTCGCGGCACCGACATCATCCTCGGCGGCAACGCCGAGTTCATGGCCCGGGCCGACGTGGATCCCGAGAACGCCGGCAAGCCCGGCCACGAGCTGCCCCCGGAGCAGGAGGAGGCCTTCCGCGCGGCGCTGGCTCGTCACAAGGCCGACTGCGAGGCCGAGAAGAAGGAGGTGCTGGCGGCCGGCGGCCTGCACATCCTCGGCACCGAGCGCCACGAGTCGCGGCGCATCGACAACCAGCTGCGCGGGCGTTCGGGGCGGCAGGGCGATCCCGGCAGCTCGCGCTTCTTCCTGTCGCTCGAGGACGATCTGATGCGCATCTTCGGCGCCGAGCGCATCACCGGGCTCATGGAGTCGCTGGGGATGGAGGAGGATGTCCCCATCGAGCACTCGCTCATCAACCGCGCCATCGAGAACGCGCAGAAGAAGGTCGAGGGTCACAACTTCGACATCCGCAAGAACCTGCTCGAGTACGACGACGTGATGAACCAGCAGCGCAAGACCATCTATGCGCTGCGCCGCCAGGTCCTCGAGGGTCGGTACGCGCCCGAGCCCACCGAGGCCGAGCGCAAGCAGGGCAAGCTCGCGGCTGGACCTGCCCCCACGCACTCGGGGCCGCACACCGTCGAGGGCCTGTCGCGCATCATCCGCCCGACCCTGGCGCGCATGGCGGACGCGCTCGGGCAGGCGCCGGCCCCGGTCGCGCCCGATTCTTCCGAGACCCCCGAGGCGCTGGAGAACGGCGCGGCCCCGCGCATGGTGTCCGTGCCGGTGGATCCGGTGAAGCTGCGGTCGCTCGTCTACCGGCAGTTCGGGGCGTTCCCGGAGGCCGCTGGGATCGCCGAGGATCGCAGCGGCACCCTCGATCGCCTGGCGGGAGAGGTGGCCTCGTCGCTCATCCAGCAGCGCGAGCGCCTGCTCGATCTCTCGGAGGGCATGATCCAGGCGGTGGTGGACGAGTTCTGCCCGGCCAAGGAGCACGCCGAGGACTGGGATCTCGACGCGCTCGCGACCGCGGTGCGCGAGCGGTTCGGCCTCGAGCCCGATCTCAAGACCAAGGGCGTGACCCTCGAGCGCGAGGGGCTGACCGACGCGCTGTGGGGGCAGATCGAGCAGATCATCGAGGCCCGCGAGACCGAGTTCTCGCTGCCGGTGTTGCTGTACTTCAGCCGGCACTTCTTCCTCGAGGAGATCGACCAGCGCTGGATCGAGCACCTCAAGGCCATGGAGGCCCTGCGCGAGGGAATCGGCCTGCGCGGCTACGGCCAGAAGGATCCCAAGCAGGAGTACAAGAAGGAAGGATACGTGGTCTTCGGCGAGATGATGCAGGCCATCGAGCGGAACGTCTGCGAGAAGGTCTTCCACATGCAGCTCCAGCGCACCGACCAGGGGAACGAGGTGACGGTGCCCGAGCCGCAGCATCGCCGCCCGCGGCAAACCGTCGAGCTCAGCAGCAAGACCGCGGCCGACACCGGCGGCAGCGACGCGCCCCCGAGCCGCGCCGGCGGCGCCGGCAAGGCCGCGGCGGGGACCGCCCCCGACGGCCGCCCGCCCCAGCGGCGCCATGAGCCGAAGGTCGGCCGCAACGATCCCTGCCCCTGCGGCAGCGGCAAGAAATACAAGAAGTGCCACGGCGTGGCGGCGACGGTCTAAGGGACGCGCCTCCGGCGCTCGCGGGAAGGGGAGGACCGGAGCGCGGGAAGGGGAGGACCCCTCCCCGCGGGCCCCTCCCGACGGACGACGAGAGGCGGGCCCGGATCTGCTTTGCGGATGGTGTCTCCGGTGGACAGAGCCCACCTCCGATGCACCGCTCGCAGTGGCGTGATCTCGGGGGCTCACCCTGACGTCTGTCGTGCACCTTTCCCGTAGCCGTCATCGTAGTCGTGATCGAACCCGTGATCGTCGCCGTGCACGTGAACGGGAACGCCCCCGTAGGCGTGATCGACAGGGCCTCGGGAGCATGGCGAAGACTCGCTCCAAGAATTCAACGCCAAGAAGGGTGGCGAGCGGAGCGCGGGGAGGTGCGAGCGGCAGCGAGCTACCGCCCCGATACAATAGCCGCGCGGGGAGGTGCGAGCGGCAGCGAGCTACCGCCCCGATACAATAGCCGCGCGGGGAGGTGCGAGCGGCAGCGAGCCACCGCCCCGATACAATTGTCTCGCGGGTGGATGTAGAGTGAGGGTTCCCAACGTCCATGCGCCAACGTTCTCGTTCCGTCGCTGGTGGTTTTCTCGTGACCGCGATCGCCCTCGGGATCGCCGCATCTGGCTTCGCGGGGTGCGGGTCGGGGGACGCCTCTCCCTGCACGGCCAAGTCGACGGCCATCGCCGGCGACCGGCTGACGCTGCTCCCGGGGGCGCGCCTGGATCGGGTGGGGGACGGGTTCGTGCTGCTCGGTCTCGCGCCCGAGGGAGGACAGCTCCTCTGGGCGAGCCTGACCTTCGACGGGCTGCCCGGGCCGCTGCATTCGGTCGATCTGCCCCCGCACCACGGCGAGCCCTGGTTCGCGGTGACCGCGGGTCCGGGGGCCCTCACCGCGCGCGTGGTCGTCGCCTACCTGGCGGCGCCGTCGGCCGCCCCCGTGGCGACGGCCGCCACCGCGGCCTGGCTGCCCCTCATGACCTTCACCGCCCCGCTCGATGGTGACGGGGATCCCTCGACCCCCGCCCGGGTCGGCAGCCTCCCGGATCCCGCCACGGTCCCACTCGAGGCCGCGATGGGCTCGGGTGCCTCGGGCCAGCGCGCCGGATTCGTCTGGGGTGTGCGCGGTGGTGCCGCCCGCATCAGCGCCGCCGTCCTCGACGCCAGCGGCGCGCCGGCCTTCGCCACCGACGACAGCGCGACCCCCGGGCAGGGCTTCGGCAGGCTGGTCGGGGTGGCGGCGGATGACTTCGACTGTCTCGGCTTCACGCCCGGACATGCCGATCTGACCACCATCTTTCTCGATCGCTCGGGGACCCCGCCCGCCCCCGCCGCGGTGGTGAGCGAGCTCGGGTCCGCCGATGCGCCCGACTCCGGTGCCTCCACGTCCGTCCGCATCCTCCTCGACAAGAATCCCACCGACGGCCAGGCCGGGTGCGTGCGGGCCGCCCCTCTGGCAGCGGGTGGCTATGTCGTCGCGTGGCACGCACCCGAGGGGACCTACACCGGGGAGTACAGCCCCCCGCTCCTCGGGCAGGGGTTCCAATCCGACCTGCTCGAGCCCGACGTGCGCTTCTCGGACGGAGCCCCGTCGGTCGCCGGCCTCGGTGACGTGGGGGGCCCGCCCACCGGCTCCGTTCCCGGCAGCTTGGCCCTGGTCGCGCGGCGGACGGCGGGGGTCGAGGGCTGGGCGTTCGGTTTCGACAACCACCCCCGGGGCGGCTCGCTGGCGTTCCCTTCGCGGGCGGGCCAGATCGGGGAGGTGTCTGTCCAGCCCATCGGGCGGGCCATCTTCGCGAGCTACTCGGACGCCTGGCCGGTTCCCGCGGGAGCGCCGCCGGCCGGACAGCGATTCTTGGTCCAGCTGACATGTCCCTGAGGCCTCTCTCTCCAGATCCGTCGCCGTCCTCGTCCTAGTCTCCGTCCTCGTCTCCGACCGGACGCGTCGGGAAAAACGGGGACGAGGACGAGGACGGGGGATAGGGCCCTGATGTGCCCCTGAGCCGGCGTCTCTGGTGTGCATGCTGCGGTGCCTTGAGCCAGACTGTGTGCCGGGAATAAGTCCGGCACCCGGTGGGTTGCCTCACCAGAGTCACTTTCTGGCCATGCCCCTCTTCAGACGACAAGTTTCCAAGGCCGATTTCGAACGCGAGGCGTTGCCGCACCTGCCTGCGCTCTACTCGTCCGCCCTGCGGATGACCCGGAACGAGCGGGACGCCGAGGATCTGGTCCAGGACACCGTCCTCAAGGCCTATCGCTTCTTCGACACGTTTCAGCCCGGGACGAACTGCAAGGCATGGATCTTCCGGATCCTCACCAACTCCTTTTGCAACCGCTACCGCGAGCGTGAACGGGAGCACGAGATCCTGCACGAGGCGGAGTCCACCGACGCCAACGTGGAGCAGTTCACGGCGGGCACGGCCGCCGGACGCGACGTCGAGACGGCGCTGCTCGGGCGCATCGGCTCCGAGGACGTGGAGCGGGCGCTGGCCGAGGTCCCTCAGGACTTCCGGATGGCGGTGATCCTCGCCGATCTCGAGGACTTCTCCTACAAGGAGATCGCCGAGATCATGGAGTGTCCCACCGGGACGGTCATGAGCCGGCTCTACCGGGGGCGAAAGCTCCTGCAACGCGCGCTCTACGACTACGCCGTGGACCAGGGGATCATCGACCCCAAGCGGGTTCCAAGGGAGACCGTCATGGCCGACGGCGGCGCCACCGGCACCGCGGGCCCGTCCGGCCCCGTCGCACGCGCGGTCGATCTCGATGCATATCGCAAGAAGCGGGCGACGAGGGAGGGGGGTGGGTCATGATCCGTCGTAGTCAGTCGCGCCTGGTCGATTGCGCGGATTCGAAGACCTTCTCCCAGTCGTACGTCGACGGTGAGCTCGCGGGTCCGGAGCGCGAGGCCTGGGAGAGGCACATGGAGAGCTGCCCAGGCTGCCGGGGGGGCACCAACTTCGAGGCCCGCTTCAAGGCAGCGATTCGCGGGCACCTTCCCCGGCGCCGGCTCACCGCCGAGCTCGAGCACCGCATCCGGGCCTCCATCGCCCAGGAGCCCCGCACCGGACGCTGGGTCGCGTGGCTGACCTTGCCGCGGCTCGTGCCCGCGAGCGTGGCCGTGATGGGCGTGCTCGCGGTGGTGCTGGGCGCGCTGCGCGGCCACCAGTCGTTCGTGCTCGATCAGGCGCGGCGCTCGTACCAGGCCGAGCTCCCGCTCGACGTGATGGGCCCCGACTGCGGCTCGGTGACCTCCTGGTTCCGGGGGCGCGTCGACTTTCCGGTGCAGGCCCCGCGGATGCCGAATCATGTGAAGTGTCAGGGCGGGCGGCTGGTCAACGTCGCCGATCGCCCGGCCGCCTATCTCGTCTACCAGGAGCCGACCGGGCACCGGGTGGCCGTCCTGGTGTTCGACGCCGAGTCCTCGCCGATCGACGCGCCCTACCGTCGGATGGTCGAGGGACACGAGGTGTTCTACCGGAACGGCCCGGGCATCTCGACCGCGGCCTTCCAGACCCGCGGGCTCGGGTACGTCCTCACGTCCGATCTGGACGAGGACTCCCTGACCCAGCTCGTGCGAGACAACTTTCGCCAGTAGCCGCAGCGGCCTTCCGGTCGCCAGTGCTAGGATGGCTCCCCTTGGGAGGCCCGATGGCGCAGCGCAGTATTCTCTGTATCGAACCCGACGCGGGAACCGTGGCGGAAATCCGAAACGCACTCCAACCGCATGGGTTCCGCGTCGAGAGCATCCCGAACGGGGATCAGGCCATGGAATGGGCGCGCCTCAACGGGCCGTCGATGATCGTCCTCGCGGTCGAGCCGCGCAAGGTCGGATACGCCATCTGCAACAAGCTCAAGCGCAGCCCGACCCTTCGGGAGACCCCGCTCTTGTTGATCTCGTCCGAGGAGACGCTGGCCACCTTTCATCAACACAAGAAGCTGAAGTCCCGCGCCGACGAGTACCTCTTGAAGCCGCTCGACCTGAACGAGGTGCTGGCCATCGTGGACCGCCTGGTGGGTCTGTCGGAGGAGCAGACGGAATCCGCCCTCGGCTCGGCCGAGGAGATCGAGCTCGCGGACGACGAGATCGCCGAGGTATCGCTGGACGACGAGGCCCTGATAGAGGAGGACGACGGCTACCTCGACAGCTCGTCACCCACGGTGGTCCCCGGAGATTCCACCACCCGGCCGAACGGCGCGATCCCCGAGGAGTCGAAGTCCCTGCAGATGCTGGGCGATCTGTCCCGCCCGGTGGTGCTCGATCCGGGGGTTCCATCGCCGTTCGGGAGCGAGTCGCTCTTCGGGGGGCCGAGCCCCTTCGACCCCGAGGGCACGAGCCCCTCTTACCCCATCGGCAGCGCGGGTGGAGCCGAAGCCGGGGGAGGGGCGACGCTCGGGGAGTCGGGGCAGGATTCGCCCGGCAACGCCTCGGACGTGGTCAACCTGTCCAAGTTCTGGGACGACGAGGAGCTGCCGGCCAAGATGCCCTGGGAGGGAACCCATCCATCCATCTCGACCTCGCAGATCTCGGAGGGGGCGGCCTACATCTCGCAGGAGATGAGCGGGCAGACCTCGAGCTCGGCCGGGGCCGCGGCCGGCGCGGGCGGCGGTTCGCGCCCGAACGCGGTGCCTCAGTTTCACGGGCAGTCGAACGCCAGCGCATATTCGAGCGGGCACGCGACCGGCGGCGCTGGCCACTCGCACAACGACGAGGGTGAGCTGCCGAGCCTCGGCGAGGGCGTGCCCCCGCTGCCCGAGGAGGTCATGTACGACGATCGCTCGGCCGCCGAGCTCGCGGCGCGCGACCAGAAGATCGCCGAGCTGGTCGGGCGGGTGGAATCGCTCGACGGCAAGCGGGGCACGGCGGAGGCCCGGGCCAACGAGCTGCAGCTGCGGATCGAATCGCTCGAGGCCGAACGGCAGACGCTGAGGCGAGAGCTCGACGAGCAACGGGATCGGATGACCCAGGCCGCGAGCCAGGGGGCCTTCTCGAAGGAGCGGGATCTGCTGAGCCTGCGCGAGGTGATCAACAAGAAGGAGAAGGACATCCTCGATCTGCGCGACGCGCTCGACGCCAAGGAGCGCCAGATCCTGGACCACAAGGACAAGATCCGCGAGAACGAGCGGGCGCGGCGCGATCTCGAGGAGCGGATGCTGGGGTTCGAGCGCTCGTTGTTCGTGGCCAACGAGAAGGCGGCCGAGCTGCTGCAGGACAAGGACAAGTCGGTGGAGCGCGAGCGCGGCCTGAAGGCCCGCCTCGACGACGCGCACGAGGAGCTGCGCAAGGGCCAGGACGAGATCGAGGCGCTCCGCAAGCGCATCACCCAGGAGATTGATCGCGGGCGGATGGAGGTCGAGAAGACCCGGGTCGAGCTCGAGGGCAAGCTGTTCGAGGCCGAGGAGCACCACCACCAGCAGCTGACCGGCGCCACCGAGGACGGGATCGCCAAGCTGCAGGCCGAACAGGCCGCCAATCAGGCCGAGCTGGCGCGCATCGACGCGGCCCATCGCCAGGAGATCGACGGCTTGCAGCGCCGGCTGGCCGACGAGTCGGCGGCGGCCACCGATCGCTTGCAATCGGAGATGTCCAAGCTGCGCCGGGAGCACGAGAAGACCGTCGCCTCGATGAAGGAGGAGCAGGCCTTGCAGCTGGCCTCGGAGCGACAGGCCTACGAGGGGCAGGCCGACGCCAAGCACCGGGCGTACCGCGAGGAGATCATGGCGCTGCGGCGCCGGCACGAGGAGGAGCTGGCCGCCGCCGAGGATCGCCGGCAGCGGGACATCCTCGAGCAGGAGCAGCGGCGGGTGGGGGAGCTCGAGCAGGCCGAGGGCCGGCGGCGCGGCGAGCTGCAGGCGCGCGACGAGGAGCACCACTCGCGGGTCACGGAGATCGAGCGACGGCACCTCATCGAGAAGACCGAGTCCGCGGAGCGTCACCGCCTGGAGTACGATCAGGCGGTGGGCCGAGCGGTGCGCGCGGAGGGTGAGCTCATCGCGCGCTCGCAGGAGATCGAGCAGGCCTACCGGCGTCTGGCGGGGTTCGAAGCGGACCTGGACGCGGCGCGGGTGGAGCTCGGCGATCGCGAGCTCAAGCTCACGCAGAGCCGCGACCGCATCGGCGAGCTCGAGGGCAAGCTGTCCGACTACGAGGACCAGATCGTGCGGGCCTACCAGCGCCTGCGCGCCGACGAGAAGACCGGCGAGAAGATCCGGCGGGCCCTGGCCGTGGCCCTCGCCCTGATGGACGAGCGCGCCTCGTCCCCGCAGGCCCCCATGAAGGCAACCGCCTCGGCCGCCGAAGAAGTCGAGAAGAGCTGACATTGTATCGGGGACGTGGCTCGCTGCCGCTCGCACGTCCCCGCGCCCCTCTCGCTCCGCGCGGCAAAGCCGCGCTCCGCTCGCCTGGACGGTGGAGGTGACCAAGGTGCTTCGCGATGCCGCCCCTGGAATGAAGTGTGCCCCTCTGCCCCGTTGCCCGTCCTCGTCCTCGTCGCCGTCCCCCGTCACCTCCGGTCTTGGGTCTTCGGGCCCTTTCCTCCCAAAGGGAACTTCCGGCTCGACGTTGGTCGCGTTCCTCGCATGATTGAGGAGAAACCCTGCGCATGAACACGGTCGTCACGGGAAATACGGTTGGCCTCGCCCCGAGCGAGCTGCGGGCCCTCGAACGGGTGTTCCGTCGGCGGGTGCGCCCAGACGAGGTGGTATCGGCCGAGCTCGGCGCGTACCTGTGCGAGCTGTCGCGGGACATCCAGCGGCAGATCGGGGTCTTCGTGACCCGGCGGGGGGATATCGAGCACGTGTTCGTGGGCGACGCCTCGCGCCTCGAGTTGCCCGAGATCGGTCGCCTGCGGGCCGGGCGGGGGCGCTTCCGGGGGCTGCGCCTGGTGCACACACACCTGCGCAACGAGGCGCTCACCCGCGACGATCTGGTCGATCTCGCGCTCCTGCGGCTGGATCTGGTGGCCGCCATCGGGATGCACCCGGACGGGCGGCCGGCCGACCTGCACGTCGCCCACCTGTTGCCCGCCTCGTCGGGGCAAACGCCCGCCGGGGTGGCGCGGGCGTCCACCACGCAGCCGTGGCTGGTCCTGCCGCCCGAGCCATTTCACGGGAGCCGGCTCGACGCCCACGCGATGATCCAGGCGCTCGAGGAGGAGTTCGAGCGCGTCTCCGGGGTCGCCATTGCCACCGACGGGCGCGATCGGGCCCTGCTGGTGGTGGTGGATCTGAAGCGCCGGGGTTTGCCGAGTCAGCATTCGCGCATCGACGAGCTCCAGGAGCTGTGCCGGACGGCCGGCGTGCGCGTGCGCGGGGTGGTCGAGCAGCGGCGGCCCGAGGCCGACCCCAAGACCATGATCGGGCGCGGCAAGCTGGAGGAGGTCCTGATCCGCGCCATGCAGGTGGACGCGAACGTACTGATCTTCGATCCCGACCTCACCCCCGGACAGGCCCACGCCATCGCGGACTTCACCGATCTGCGGGTGATCGACCGGACCATGCTGATCCTCGACATCTTCGCCCAGCGGGCCAAGAGCCGGGACGGCAAGTTGCAGGTCGAGCTGGCGCAGCTGCGCTATCGGCTGCCGCGCCTGCACGAGAAGAACACCATGATGAGCCGGCTCACCGGCGGCATCGGCGGTCGCGGACCGGGCGAGACCAAGCTCGAGGAGAACCGGCGCCGGGCGCGCGAGCGCATCAACCGGCTGGAGCGCGAGATCGAGCACTATGGCCACCAGCGTGCCGGGCGGCGCTCGAAGCGCGGGGCGCGCGGTCTACCGGTGGTCGCCATCGTCGGCTACACCAACGCCGGCAAGTCGACCCTGCTCAACACCCTCACGAACAGCGACGTCCTGGCCGAGGACAGGCTGTTCGCCACCCTCGATCCCACCACCCGGCGCCTGCGGTTCCCGCGCGAGCGGGAGATCATCATCGCCGACACCGTCGGGTTCATCCGGGATCTGCCCCAGGATCTGGCGCAGGCGTTTCGCGCCACCCTCGAGGAGCTGGCGGAGGCTGACCTGCTCTTGCACCTGGTGGACGCCGCCGACCCGGACCACGAGAACCAGATCGCGGCGGTGGAGAAGATCCTGACCGACCTCGGGCTGGCCGAGACGCCGCGGATCATGGTGATGAACAAGGTCGATTTGCTCCAACCCTCGGACCTGGCCGCCTCCGACCCAGATTCGACGGCGACGACGACGGCGTTCCCCATCAACCCGATCGGTCGCCTGCCCACCTTCGGGATCTCGGCGCTCGATCGCCAGACCACCCGGGCCCTCCTCGACGCGATCGAGGTGACGCTGTGGAAGGAGGGGCGCCTCGACCGCTCGGCCTGGGAGGCGTCGTCTCCCGCGGGCGGGGAGCCCCCCCTCCCCGAGGAGGCAGTCGTCTCCGGGCTCGAGCCCGGCCGAGCCGCCGGCTGACGAGCGGCGTCGGCTCAACGGGTTCAGTCCATCAGCGACGACGCCTGGCGCGGGCCTCCATGACGACCTTCCCGCCGCGGGCGACGATCGCCAGCTCGAGCGGGGTGGTCGCGCCGGCCGCCCGCAGGTGCTCGAGCTCCGCCGAGATGCGCGCCCGCAGGCGCTCGGCGGTGGGCGGTGGGCCGGCGCGCCCGGCCTCGGCATGGGCGCGCACGTAGGCGGCGTACAGGGCCGGGAAATCGAGGTCGTCGCCCTGGTCCTCGGGAAGCGGGACCGGCGCGCCCGGCGCGCCCGGCGCCGCAGGCTGGGCCACCGGTGCCGCTCCGGCGGGGCCCGGCGGCGCCTCGGACACCACGGGTGGTGGCGCTGCCTCCTGAGCGCCGGCGCCGGGCCGGCCCCGGTTCTGTCGCGCCACGAAGCTCTCGGCGCGACCCGCGGGGATCCCGAGCTGGATGGCCTCGGCGGCGGTCAGGGGTGCCCCGCGCGCCGCGAGGCGCCGGTAAGCGCGCTCGAGATCGCGCCGGTAGCACCCGTTCTCGATCTCCCGCAGCGTGCGGTTCCAGTAGGTCGTGAGCAAGACCCAGCGCTGCATCAGCGTCTGGGAGCGAAAGCGCAGGGCCGCGTTGCGGATGTGGGTCTGCTGCAGCTCCAGCATCAACCGGTTGAGCTCGGTCCGTGGCACGTGCGGGAGCCTCCGTTCGATGCCAGCGAAGAACGACTCGTAGAGGGACCGCAGGCGCTCGAGCTTGCGCTCCAGCTCGTCGAGCCGGGCGGCGACCAGCTCCGAGGTCTCGAGCCCGGCGGCTCGACCGGCTTCGGCCGTCGCGCGTGGGGCGATGGGCTTGGGCGCAGCCATGCCGTGCTCGGTCAGTCGTTGGCGGGCAGGGTCGGCAGGTCGATCTCCGCCTCCGCCACCCGACCCTCGTTCTCCCAGCGCAGGTGGCGGCAGTACGAGCGAATGAGCGCGATGCCCCGGCCGTGACGGTGGGTGGAGGGCGCGGGGGGGGCCGAGGCCTCGGCCGCCCGCCAGGAGAACCCGCTGCCGTTGCTCTCGACCCGGATCAGGATGCGCCGGCTCGGACCGCGCTCCTGCACCTGCACCTGGACGTCGACCGAGGCGTCGTCCTTGAGCTGCGCCAGGCGCGTGGCGCGCAGCTCGAAGAACTGCCGCAGCCCGTCGACCTCGTCCTTCAGCGCCGAATCGAGCTGCAGGATGCCGTGATCGAGGGCGTTGAGGAAGAGCTCGGAGACCACGTTGAAGACGATGGCGATCTCGCGATCGCCGCCGCGCACGCGCGCTTCGAGGAACTCCCAGATCTCCTTCAGGGGATCGTCGAAGGCCAGGGTCGAGGCGTCGAAGCGGACGCGCAGCACGTCCTCGCGTCGCGCCACGAAGGTGGGCGGGTCGGGTCGCAGCCGCTCGAGGGCGGCCGGCAGATCGGCGTCGTTGGCGATCTCGAGGAAGGTCACGTCGTCTCGGCGGGCGGCGTGCTCGCGGTGGTGGGCGAGGGCCCTCTCGACGGCAGGCGAAGCGAAGGCGGGTCCGGGGGAGCCGGTCAGGACCTGCTCGAGCCGATCGCCGCCGAACAGCTCGCCGCTCGGGCCGCTGGATTCGACCACCCCGTCCGAGTAGACGAAGATCCGCTCCTCGCGCTGCACCTCGATGGTCTCGATCCCGTCGTCGAACTCCTCGTTGGAGACGATCCCGAGCGGGATCTTGGTCGAGCGCAATCGGTGGCGGATGCGGCCCTCGACGTCCAGCACGAACCCCTCGGGCTGTCCGCCGTTCCAGAAGGACAGGCGCCCGGACCGCGGATCGAGATCTCCGATGAGCGCGGCGAGGAACATCTCGCGTGGCAGGGTCCTCTGGACCTTCATGTTGATCTCCCGGACCACCGCTCCGAGCGGCAGCCCGCGCGCGGCGGTGGCGTAGAAGAGGTCTGCCACCGGCATGGCTCCCACCGCGGCCGACAGCCCGTGGCCCGTGAAGTCACCGAGCAGGAAGCGCAGGCGGCCACCGTGAATGGCGGTGGCCATCACCAGATCGCCGTCGAACTGCTCGAGGGGCGAGACGTGCTTGCGAATGGAGGGGATCCCGAAGCAGGATCGGTCGAGGATGTTCTCGAAGATGCGCCCGGCGATCGCGTAGTCGCTCTGCGCGGCGGCCCGGAATCGCTCGAGCTCGTCGCGCTGGCGGCGGATCTCCACGAACATCTCGTGGGCGCGCAGCGCGGCGTTCAGCTTGGCCTCGAGCACCATCCGGGTGACCGGGGTGATCAAAAAATCATCGGCGCCCGCATCGAGGCCGCGCGCCAGCGCCTCGAGATCGTTGTTGGCGGTCATGAGCAGCACGGGCAGCAAGCGGTCTCCGGCGATGCGCTTGATGGCGCGGGTCGCCTCGAACCCTCCGGCGTCCGGTTGGCGGATGTCCATCAGCACGATGTCGATGTCCCCGGCCAGGGTGCGCCGGACGGCGGTCTCTCCGTCCGGGACCTCCTCCACCGAGAAGGTCGGGGCCAGCATGGAGGTGAGCAAGGCCCGGCTGAGGGGCTCTCCGTCGACCAGCAACACGCGGTGGCGTCGCTCGTCGGGGCCGAACGGTGCCGCCGGGGAGGGCGCCGGCTGCCAGACGGGGACCGAGCTCATCCGGTGACCCGCGCGATGCCGTGGGCGGCTGTGAGGCAGAGGGATCTGGCCGTGCGTGGGGACATCCAAACCCTGAAATCGGCGGGTCGGCGGTAGTCCTGAGGACAAATGACGGCCGGGTGACCGCGCAATGACCACCCATGAGGCTCCCGCCGACCGTACCGGCCGTATGACCTCAAGCGTCGCGTCCGACCCGTCGATGTCCAAGCCGGACATTCATGCGCTTTCACCTCATCCGAGACCGCGCCGATGCGCTCACCATCCTCCCCGGCGAGCGGTTCGACTTCAGCTCGGCCGCCGAGTTTCGCGAGGCCTCGGCCACGCTGGCGACGGGGGTCGAGCTCACCGTGGACTTCCGCGACACGCGCTACATCGACAGCGCGGCGCTGGGGATGCTGCTCTTGCTCGGCGAGAAGAGCGGCGGAACCCAGAAGGTGAGGATTCGCAACGCCAAGGGCCAGCCGCGAGAAGCGCTGGAGCAAGCCAACTTCGACCGCCTCTTCACCATCCTCTGAGGCTCTCCAGCCTACGCGAGGTGGGCGGCCTTGATGGCGGTGAGGATCACCCGGGTGGCCGGTGACTGGTTCAGCGTGTAGAAGTGCACCCCCGGCGCTCCTCCGCGCAGCAGGTCCACCACCTGCGCGGTCGCGTGGGCGGCCCCGAGCGCCGCGACCGCCGCCGGATCGTTGCGGCAGCGATCGAGCTCGGAGAACAGCGGGGCCGGAATGGTCGCGCCACACATCCTGGTGAAGCGCTCGATCTGCGCGACGTTCCCGATCGGCATGATTCCGGGGACGATGGGCACGGTGATCCCCGCGGCCCGGGCCCGGTCCACGAAATCGAAGTAGTGCCGGTTGTCGAAGAAGAGCTGGGTGATGAGGAAGTCGGTCCCCGATCGCACCTTGGCGACCAGGTGCGTGAGGTCGCGCTTCGGATCGCGGCATTCGACGTGTCCCTCGGGATAGCAGGCGCCCGCGATGCTGAGCGTGTCCCCGAATCGGTCCCGGATGAACCCCACCAGCTCGGCGGCGTGGGAGAAGCCATCGGGCGATGGTTCGAAGCGCTCCGCGCCAACCGGCGGATCGCCGCGCAGCGCGATGATGTTCTCGATCTTGGCCGCCGCGAGGCGGTCGAGCGTGGCCGCGAGCTCGGTCCGCCCCGCGCCCACGCAGGTGAAGTGCGCCATGGCGACCAGGCCGAGCTCGTCTTGAATGCGTGACACCAGCCCCAGGGTCTTCTCGCGCGTGGACCCACCCGCGCCGTAGGTCACCGACACGTACGCCGGGGCCAGGTCGGCCAGCTCCCGGATGGTGCGCTCCAGGTTGGCCATCCCCGCCTCGGTCTTGGGCGGGAAAAATTCGAATGAGAACAGGGGCTTGTTCTTCTGGAAAAGATCGCGGATTTTCACCGTCGGCATCTTAGCAGTGGCGCCGAGCGTGCTCCACGCCGCAACACCGCCGCACGCGGCGCCGCGCGTGGCCGAAGATTTCACCCTGGTGGACCCCGCGCGGGCTTGCGACGCGCCCCCGCCCCGCGCTAGAAGCGCTCGCATGAGCACCATCGTGATTGAGAGCGTCCTGGCCCGCGAGATCCTCGATTCGCGCGGCAATCCCACGGTCGAGGTCGAGGTGACTTTGGAGTCCGGCGTGACCGGGTTGGCGGCGGTTCCATCCGGTGCCTCGACCGGGGAGCACGAGGCGCTCGAGCTGCGGGATGGCGACAAGAAGCGCTACGGGGGCAAGGGCGTCCTCAAGGCCTGTGAGCACGTGGCCAACCTGCTCGGACCGGTGGTGACGGGCCGCGACGTCTTCGATCAGTCCGGCCTCGACGCCGCCATGCTGGCCGCTGACGGCACCCCCAACAAGGCCAAGGCAGGCGCCAACGCGATCCTCGGCGTCTCGCTGGCGGCGGCGCGGGCCGCCGCGATCCAGCTCGATCAGCCGCTCTACCGTTATCTCGGCGGGGTCGGCGCCCGGGTCCTGCCGGTGCCGCTGATGAACATCATCAACGGTGGCGCGCACGCCGACAACTCGCTCGATTTTCAGGAGTTCATGATCGTCCCCAAGGGCCTGCCGACCTTCGCGGAGGCGCTGCGGGCGGGTGCGGAGGTGTTCCACACCCTGAAGAAGCTGCTCCACGATCGCAAGGCCTCGACCGCGGTGGGGGACGAGGGCGGGTTCGCCCCGGACTTGCCAGGTGCCGAGGCTGCGCTGGCGGTGGTGGTGGATGCCATCGAGAAGGCCGGCTACAAGCCGGGTAAGGATGTCGCGGTGGCGCTCGACGTGGCCTCGAGCGAGCTGTGGGACAAGTCCTCGAAGACCTACAAGCTCGAGGGCGAGGGCAAGGAGCTCGACGGCAAGGGGATGGTCGCGTTCTACCAGAAGCTCTGCGAGCAGTACCCCATCGTGTCCATCGAGGACGGCATGGCGGAGAACGACTGGGACGGCTGGACCGCCCTGACCAAGGCCCTCGGCAGCCGCGTGCAGCTGGTGGGTGACGATCTGTTCGTGACCAACGTGGAGCGGATCCGCGAGGGCATCGCCAAGGAGGCCGCCAACAGCGTGCTGGTCAAGGTCAACCAGATCGGCTCGCTCACCGAGACCATCGACTCGGTCGAGCTCGCCCACCGGCACGGGTGGACCACCATCATCTCGCACCGCTCCGGCGAGACCGAGGACACCTTCATCGCGGATCTGGCGGTCGCGATGCGCTCCGGGCAGATAAAGACCGGCTCGCTCGCGCGCTCCGAGCGCGTCGCCAAGTACAATCGACTTCTCCGCATAGAACAAGAACTAGGCTCCTCCGCCATCTGGGGCGGCACACTAGGCCGCCTTTAGGCCCAGGCTGGCGAAGCAGTTAGGGGGAGGGGGGTAACTCTCGTTCCACCGACGGACGACGATCCGGGCCGCTGGCTGCGCCGGCGCTGCGGTCCGCTCCTCACATACGCACAAGTATGCTCCGGTGCGGTCCTCGCGCCGGCTTCGCCATCGACCCGGCTTGTCGTCCGCCTCCAAAGCCAGGCTTCCGGACCCGGGCGCTCGGCCGCAAGTTGCTCTGCGACGTTCCCAGGGCCCAGCGGATCGGAGGTTGGCTTTGCCAACCGGAGAAGACGCACTGTCAGGAGATCCTGGTGCGACTCGTGATTCCGCGGGAGGGGCCCGCGGGGAGGGGTCCTCCCCTTCCCGCGAGCGCCGAAGGCGCGTCCGTCCTCCCCTTCCCGCGAGCGCCGAAGGCGCGTTCTTAGCGCGTTCCCAGCATGTTGCGGGCGATGACCATGCGCTGGATCTGGCTGGTGCCTTCGTAGATCTGCAGGAGCTTGGCGTCGCGCATGAGCTTCTCGACGGGGTATTCCTTGGTGTAGCCGTAGCCGCCGAAGATCTGGACGGCGTCCGTCGTGACCCGCATGGCTGCGTCGGCGCCGTAGGCCTTGGCGTAGCTCGAGACGATGCTGTCGGGGAGGCCCTGGTCGATGGACCAGGCGGCCTTGTGGCAGAGCAGGCGGGTGGTCTCGTAGGCGATGGCCATCTCGGCCAGCATGAACTGGATCGCCTGGTGCTGCGCGATGGGGACCCCGAAGGTCTTTCGCTCGAGCGCGTAGTTGCGCGATTCATCCATCGCCCGCCTGATCACCCCGGCCGCGCCCGCCGCGATCCAGGGACGGGTGCGGTCGAAGGTCCGCATGGCGATCTTGAAGCCTTCGCCCTCCACCCCGATGACGTTCTCGGGTCCGAGCCGGACATCCTCGAAGAGCACGTCGGTGGTGTTCGAGGCCCGCTGGCCCATCTTGTTCTCCTTCTTTCCCACCGAGACGCCGGGCAGGTTGCGATCCACCACGAAGCAGGTGATGCCCTTGTGACGCTCGGTCCCCTCGACCCGGGCAAAGACGGTGTAGAAATCGGCCACCCCCCCGTTGGTGATCCAGCGCTTCTGGCCGGTCAGCAGAAACCCGCTGCCGTCCTTGCGGTACTTGCTCTTCAGCCCGGCTACGTCCGAGCCGGCGTCGGGCTCCGAGCAGCAGTAGGCCGCGAAGATGGGCTTGGCCAGCAGGCGCCCGAGGTAGCTCTTCTTCTGCGCGTCCGTCCCCGCGACCAGGATCGGCATGGCCCCGAGCATGTTGCCGGCCACGGTGGTGTTGACCCCGACGCACCCGTAGGACAGCTCTTCGAGGACCAAGCTGTAGTCGAGGCAGGACAGCCCGAGGCCGCCCAGGCTCTCCGGGATCTCGCAGTTCATGAGCCCGGTCTCCCAGGCGCGCTCGCAGATCTCCCGCGGGAAGGTCCCCTCCTCGTCGAGCTGACCGGCGACCGGGATGATCTCCTTGCGGGTGAAGTCCCGTGCGGTCTGCACCAGGGCCTTCTGTTCGTCCGAATAGTCGAAGCTCACCATGGCAATCTCCTCGGGGTGGGGGCCTTGCGTCTCGCGCGGCGGGCGCCTGACCGATGTCATCGGCGGGTGCCGCACAATCATGACGCATTCCGCGTCAGCCCGCCGGCCCTGCCGGGGCCCCCGGCCCTGGCCCCCCGGACGGCCCGGCGCCGCTCGCCGCCGCCCGGGCGCGCTTGCGCGCCTCGCGCTCGGCCTGGCGTCGCTGCTCGACGTTGAGGGCATCCCGGGTGGCCCGGGCCCCAAGGATGAACCCGAGCACGATCCCCAGGATCAGCACCACGGGGATGTAGATGAAGTGCGACGAGGGAGGGGTGTGCATCTTGCCGCCCCGGCGCGACTACCGCGTCGTGCCCGCGGGATCCGAGGGACCAGGCCTCGCGCTCGAGCCCCGCGCATCGACCCGGCGCTTGAGCTCGGCGACCTCGGTCTCGGCGCGGCGCAGCCCGCGGGCGATGATGAAGACGTAGATCCCGAGCGCCACCCAGATGAAGGCATAGGCACCGGCCACGAACGGGGTCGCGGGCATCTCGGTCCGCGCCCGCTCGTCGAACTTGTCGAACACCTGGCCGAGCGCCGTCGCTGACCAGAGCGCGGCCAGCACCCAGGCACCGAGGCCTGCGACCTTGCGAGGAAACCGCAGCATCACACGCTCTCCAGCTCGTCATCGAGGAGCAGCTCGAGATCCCCGCGCGCCGCGCGCAGGCGCTCGAGCCGCACGCGCAGGGCGAGCAGCACGCCCCAGACGAGGGTCATGAGCGCGAACGAGGTCCAGAAAGGCAGCCGCATGCGCGGATCGAGCGTCGGGACCACCGTCGTCTGCGGGTGCACCGTGCGCCAGATGTCCACGCTCTTGTAGACGAGCGGCACGTCGACCGCCGCGAACAGCGCCAGGGCGGCAGCCAGCTTCCGCCCCCCCGGCCCACCGAACCTCCGCGCCAGCAGGTAGCCGTTCAGGATCAGGAACAGCAGCAGCGTGCTCGTGAGCCGCGCGTCCCACTGCCACCAGACCCCCCAGGCCTTGCGCCCCCACAGAGGGCCCGTCACCAGCGTGCAGGCCCCGAACAGCACCCCGAGCTCACCGGCCGCCAGCGCCAACCGATCCCCGCCCTCGGAGCCCTTGAACAAGAACGCCAGGCTTCCCCCCGCCGCCACGAACGTCGACAAGAAGGTCATGATCGCGCACGGGACGTGAAAGTAGAAGATCTTCTGCACCGCGCCCATGACCGGCTCGATGGGCGCCCCCACGATGAGCTGCGGCACCACGATGAACCCGAGGCCGGCGAGGCACAGGGCAGCTCCGAAGCGGGGGCCAACGGCAGTCATCGACATGGACGCCTATACTAGTGCACCGCGGCCGAAATAGAATCAATGCTGCGCCGCCGATGCTTCGACCCCGCTGCGTTGCTCCTCCTCGCAATACGTCTGAGGATTGGTCGTCGTCGCGCCTTGCGGTGCCTTCGCCTCGGCTACGGATCATTGACGCTATTTCGACGGCGGTGCACTAGTCCCCAAAATCCGGGCCGCAAACGGTAGGATGTCGGCCGATGTCCGACGACAATTCGCTCCACGCCTTTCGCGCCGTCCCGCGCACCGGGGTGATCTTCGTGACCACCGAGGCGGCCAAGCACGGCTACCACCACGGGGCCTCCGACTGGTGCAACCTCGGACAGGGCCAGCCGGAGACCGGCCCGCTGCCGGGGGCGCCCCCCCGCATCCACGGGATCACCATCGACGTCGACGATCAGGAGTACGCCCCCGTCCCGGGGATCGCCGAGCTGCGCGAGGCCATCGCCGCCCACTACAACCGGCTCTACCGGCGCGGCTTGCCGTCTCAGTACACCGCCGAGAACGTCAGCGTGTCGGGGGGAGGGCGGGTGTCCCTGGCCCGGGCGGCGGCCAGCCTCGGGCACGTCAACCTCGGGCACTTCCTGCCGGACTACACCGCCTACGAGGAGCTGCTCGACATCTTCAAGGCCTTCACGGCCATCCCGATCTTGCTCGAGGGTGAGCGCGGCTATGGCTTCACCGCCGAGGATCTCCAGCGCGAGGTCCGCGGCCGTGGCCTGTCGGCGCTGCTGCTGTCGAACCCCTGCAACCCGACCGGCAAGCTGGTGCAGGGAGAGGAACTCGGCCGCTGGGTGGCGGTGGCGCGGCAGGAGGACGCGGCCCTGCTCATCGACGAGTTCTACTCGCACTACATCTGGGCGGGGCGCCCAGGTCGGCTGCCGGTCGAGAGCGCGGCCCGCTACGTCGAGGACGTCGACCGCGATCCGGTGGTGCTCTTCGACGGCCTCACCAAGAACTGGCGTTACCCGGGCTGGCGGGTCACCTGGACGGTGGGACCGAAGAAGGTGATCGAATCGGTGGCGAGCGCGGGGTCCTTCCTGGATGGAGGCGGCTCGAAGCCGCTGCAGCGGGCGGCCATCCCGCTCCTCGAGGACGACCACGTCGTCGCCGAGACGGCGGCCATCCAGCGCGCGTTCCGGGTCAAGCGGGACATCCTCCTGTCGCGGCTCGAGCGGCTCGGAATCCGGACCGACCGTGCGCCCGAAGGCACCTTCTACGTCTGGGGTCGGGTCGACGGGCTCCCGGCGTCCCTGGCCGACGGCATGGGGTTCTTCCGGGCGGCGCTCGCCAAGCGGGTCATCTGCGTCCCGGGCGAGTTCTTCGACGTGAATCCAGGCAAGCGCCGCAGCCAGCGCAGCTCGCGCTTTCGCGCCCACGTGCGCTTCTCCTTCGGTCCGGCGCTCCCCACCCTCGAGACGGCCTGCAACCGGCTCGAGGAGCTCATCCGCGAACACGCCGAGTAGCAGGCGGTCGCCAGGCGCGACCACCTCAGGGGATGGGGGTCATCCCGCAACCGAGGATGATCGCCACGTCTCCGGCGGTGCCTGCGGTCAGCTGATCGCACAGGCCCCCGTAAAACACGATCGACATCATGTCGGGGCTGTAGTCCCAGCCGGAGGTGTGGGTCGTGTCGCGGTCGACCTTGTTGCCGGCCACCGTCACCTTCACGTTGTCCGGGGTGGGAGGGATCTTCGGCAGCCGATAGGTGCAGCCCCGCATGATCATCCCCTTCAGCGTGCCGAGGACCGTCACCAGATCGGCGGTGTTGGTCACGAGGTAGTACTGCTGGGCGCCCGCCTGCGGCTTCCCGCCGGCCATCGCCATCCCGTTCAATGTCGCCACCGCCGTCGCATCGGTCGCGATGCCGATGACGAACACGGGGATGTTCATGGCGGCCACTGCCCCGACCGCCGCGATGGCGGGGGCGTCGTCGGCCGCGTTGTTGCCGCCCACCGCCGCGCAGTTCGGGACCCCGTCGGTGGCGAGGATGATGTACTTGGGATTTCCGTCGGCCAGGGTCGACAGATAGGTCCCGGCGGTCATGACCCCCACCCGGGTGGGGGTGCTCGAGCCGGGGGTGGTGGCGGTGATGGCGGTGGTGATGGCGGTGGAGTTGGCGGTCATCGGGGCGACCTCCACACCGGCGTTGACGTTACAGCCGCCGCGGTCGCTGCCGAAGAACTTGAGCCCCCAGTTCACCTCGTTCTCGGTGGTCATCACGACCTGTTCGATGGCCGTCGTCACCTGGGTCCACTTCGAGGTCGCGCCGCAACCGGTGGGACCTGCGCACATCATCCCGGTCGCGTCCTGGAGCATGGAGCCAGAGCGATCGAGGACGATGAGCACGTCGGGGGGCGCGTTCATGAGCGCGCTCTTGACGAGCCCACAGTTCGCGTCCTCGGTGAGGCCACTGGCGACGCCCCCCTCCGGCATGCCCACGAGGCCGCCTATCTCCCTGGATTCGGCGTCGAACACGGGGGGGACGAAGACGCCGCCGTCTCCGGTCGCGACTTGAACCCCGGGACGGGCGGCGCTCTTGCTGCTGTCGAAGGTGCAGCCGACCGATCCCACCGCCAGGGCGCCGAGGGCGCCGGCCAGAAGACATGGAAACAGTGTTGTGCGACTCATCGGGGGGAACCTCCAGGTCAGCAGAGCTTTAGTATACGGGGCGAACGACTTTTCGTTATCCACGTCACTAAAATCGGTAGAGATCTCAAGTTTAAACGCAGGGTGTCATCGTTGGGGCCAGACCTGCGACATCTCGGTCGAGCGGGCACGAATCGGGGGCGAACGGACGGGCAAATGAAGGACGGACCGGATCTGCGGCCAAGGCTAGTCACCAGAAACCACCGGCTCGAAAGCCCAGAATCCCACCACAATGAAAACCACGTCAACGGAAATCAGAAACTGAGTCCAAAAGAGCGCCGCATCCGCGTCTGGCGTCGGATCCAGGAGCAGCGCGGTTCCCCGTGCGCCGGCGATCAGGATCGGCACCACCACCGGATAGAGCAGGCTCGACAGCAACACGTCCCGGCTCTTGGCCCGCAGCAGCGCCGCCGAGAAGACGCATCCCACCGCGGCGAAACCCAGGGTGCCGAGCCCCAGCAGGGCGGCGATGCGCGGGTCGGTCAGGATCGACGGGGCGTTGAAGAAGAGCGCGCACAGCACCGAGACCACCAGCTCCACCAGGACCATCAACACCAGGGTCGCGGCGACCTTGCCGAGGTAGATGGCCGCGCGCGGGATGGGCGACAGGAGCAGGGCCCGGATCGCCTCGCCATCGCGCTCCCGATCGAAGGTCCGGCCGAGACCCACCACGCCCGCGATGATGATGGCCACCCACAAGATTCCGGCCGTGACGGGTGGACCCGGGGGGTTGCCCCCCACGACGAACGCGAAGCTGAAGATGAGGACCACCACCAGGGCCAGGAAGACGCTGGTGGCCAGGATCTCGCGGCTCCGCCACTCGATCGCCAGATCCTTGCGGGCGATCCGCAGGGCCGCGCCGAGGAAGTGGCGGCCACCCGGCATCCGGCGGGAAGGGCGAGGCCCCGCAGCGGTCGGGCTGGCCGGGTGGCTCGGGCCTGGTGGGCCCGCCTTCCGCGGTCGAGGTTGCGCCGGTCGATCGCGCGCCAGTCGATCATCCACGGCAGACCTCGGCGTAGCGCGCGCGCAGTTCGTCCGCTCCGAAGGGCTCGGATTGCCGCTGGTCGGCCACCACCCGCCCGCGCCGGAGAATCACCACGTGGTCGGCGAGGTTGCCGGCCGCCTCGAGATCGTGGGTCACCAGCACCACGATTCGCCCGGCCGCGCGCTCGCGGCGCAGCTCCTCGCCGAGCCAGTCTGCCCCGGCCGGATCCAGCGCCGAGCTCGGCTCGTCGAAGAGCAGGATGGACGGGGCGTGCAGCAGCGCCCGCGCCAGGGCCAGGCGCTGCTGCATCCCGCGCGAGAAGGTGCGAACGGGAGCCTCGGCGCTGGCGTCCGCCAGGCCGACCCGCGCGAGCAGCTCGGCGGCGCGCTCCGCCGGGCGATCGAGCTCGTAGAGGCTGGCGAAGAGCAGGAGGTTGCTCCGCGCGCCAAGCTCGAGGTAGAGCCCCGGCTCGTGCCCCACGTACCCGAGGGCGCGCCGGGCCTCGCAGCCCCGGGTGAGCGTGACCCCGCCCCAGGCCACGCGCCCGGAGGACGGCGCCGACAGCGTGGCCAGGATCGACAGCAGGGTCGACTTTCCGGCCCCGTTCGGCCCGAGCACGGCGCCGATCTCCCCGGGCCTGAAGCTGGTCGAGACGTCCACCAGGGCACGACGGCGATCGCCGAAGGTCTTTCCCACCCGATCCACCACCAGGGCGGCGGCCGTCTCCGCCAGCGGCGAGTCCATGGGCGCCCGCACGGACACTAGTGCACCGCTCTCGAAATAGAATCAATGCTGCGCCGCCGATGCTTCGACCCCGCTGCGTTGCTCCTCCTCGCAATACGTCTGAGCATTGGTCGTCGTCGCGCCTTGCGGGGCCTTCGCCTCGACGACGGATCATCGACCCTATTTCGAGAGCGGTGCACTAGTACCTCGCCACAGCGAAGAAGATGATCGGTTGAGGCGCCGTGCCGGAGCCGGGCAAGGCGCGACGAAGGCGCATGCCCGAAGGTATGTAGCTGAGGAGCAACGCAGCCATGGCGACTCGGAACAAGTTTGAACCGTTCGGATTCACTGTGGCGAGGTACTAGCTCGCGCGGCGCTCGTCGAGGGTCGCGAGCTCGCGGTACACGTTCTCCAGCTTCCGCACGAGCTCGGCGCGGAGGGTGGGGGCGGCCGGCCCCGCGGGCTCTAGCCCCGCCGCGCCCGCGCCCCCGGTCGTCGCCGGGACCGCTGCGACCGTCGACGTTCGCCGCGACTCGACGGTGACCAGCTCGGCGAAGAGCTTCTCCCGCCGTTCCATCAACCGCTCGCGCAGCCGCTCGCGCTCGCCCTGTCGCGCCACCCCGGCCGGGGTGGCTGGCCGACGCGAGAGCAGGATGGCAGCCAGGGCCAGGCCAACCGCCAGCGTGGCGGCGATGACTTTTCCGGTCTCGTCGGCCACGGGAAGGCCGGTCACCTTGAAGCGCAGCGTTCCTCCTTGGGGGATGGGCGCCCCGCGCATCAGCCAGTACTTCTTCGGTGGCAGCTCCCGGGCCTGCCGTCCGGTGATCTGGTCGCTCTCGATCTCCACCCCGGCCAGTTGCTCCATGACGAAGGTGTATTCTCCGAAGCCATTCGGGAAGCGCTGCTCGAACGAGAGGGTCGACCCTCGGACCGGCAGGACGAAGCCGAAGGTCACCTCGTCGGGGGACTTCTGGTTCGGCACCACCGGTCGCCGAGGGGGGATGGTGCCATGCACTGCGACCCCGACGCCCTTGCGGATCTCGATCTTGTGCTCGCCGTCCGCGCCCTCGGCGTTGACCGCCTCGCTCGGTAGCGGGATCTCGATGCCGCCCACCCCCGGGTCGAAGATCTTCCCCGATCCGTTCTGCAGCGGGAATGTCTCGATGAACGAGACGGCGTCGTCGCGCATCTGAAAGACGATGCGGCCTCCTTCACCCACCGAGATGGACGAGGGGTCGGAGGTCCGCTGCGGGACCTGCAGCTCGACCCGGATTCCGCCGCTGGTGGGGATCGCGAAGCCGTCGGTGCCGACCCGAACGTCGCCGGCGGACATGACCACCGCGGCGGCGGTGGTGGCGTTGCTCGCGGCCGCGGCGGCCTCGCCGGCGCCTGCGCCGCCGGCTGCCCCGGCCTCGGCGCCCGCTGTCAGGCCCACCTTCTCGAAGGTGGCCTTGCCGTCGGCACCGGTGGTCTGCCGCGTGACCCGGACCTGACCGTCGGCGGCGACCTGTCCGAGCTCGAGGACCTGGTTGGCGAGGGGGCGGCCCGCCTCGTCGAGCGCGGTGACGGCGATGGTCCCGCGTTCGAGCGCGGGATCGAGGCGGGTGGTTCCGGAGATCATCCCGAGCGTGAAGGCCGGGGGCCCGGCTGGCTCCCCGCCCTCCGCCCCGCCCGGCGGCTGTCCGGTGTCGGCCGGGAGCTCGCCCACCAGCATCGTGCGGATGCCGCCCGCGTCCGGGATCGTGAAGACGTCCGACTTGACGAGCTCGGTCCCCACCTGCACCTCGGCGTGGAAGCGGTCGCCCGGGCGGAGGCCATCGAAGATCGCTCGCCCCTCGCCGTCGGTGCGCGCGGTGCGCTTCCGCGAGTCGCCGCCGGCGGCCTCGACGATGCCAACCACCGCGGTGTTGGCGACCGGGTTCGACAGCGCCTGGCGGGCCACCCGCACCGAGACGGTGCCCGGTGCCATTCCGCGGTCGGGCAGCGGCCGCCCCGAGATCTCGCGCAGGTTCGGCATCCCGCGGGGCTGCGCGAGGCAGGGCCGCGTCGGGGTCGCGAGGACGAGCAGGGCGGACGTCAGCGCCGCCAGCCCGAGCCCGAGCCCGAGCGCCCCGCTGCGCGTGCGGAGACGCGTGCGGAGATCCGACGGCTTGCGTCGTGGTCGAGGGAGGCGCGGGCTCACGCGGGCACGGAGGAGGCGGGGGACAGCAGGTTCTTTCCGCATCGCTTGCAGAACTCGGCGTCGAGATCGTTCACGGTCTGGCAGCCCGCGCAGCGGAGGGGACGCGGCTCGTCCTCGGCCGGCGAGGCGGCGGACGGCCTTGCCCCGGTCGCGAGCGGGCCCGCGTCGACGGCTCCCGCCGGGCCGGGAATCCCGGCGGCCGCCGTGGGCGCCTCGGCCAGACTGGCCTGGTCCGCAACGGCGGCGGCGGCTCCCACGCGCGCCACGGCGGCCAGCCGACCCTTGAGCTCGCGCTCGATGAGCACGCGGTAGTCGTTGCCGGCCGCGAGATCCCCGAGGATCCGCAGTGCGCGGGCCCGATAGCGCTCGATCATCTCGCGGTAGTCCGGCTCGGAGATCTTGCGCATCTGGTAGTCGAGCTCGATCTCCTTGATCGCCTTCAGCACCGCCTGCTTCTCCCGCTCGAGCTCGCGGATGCGGTGGGGCGCCCGCAGGTCGACGGGGGCGCGGCCCTCGGCGCGGGTCAGGGGATCGACCACCCGCCAGAGCGCGGCGGCCGCCAGCACCAGCGTGAAGCCTCCGAGCCCCGTCATCACCAGGGGCGGTCCGAGGCCCATCCCCATCCCGAGCTTCGCCCAGGCCCCGGCCAGGACCCCACCCAGCGCCGCCCAGGTCAAGGTGGAGACACGCCTCGGATCGAAACGCCCCCGGGTCGCGCGGCGACCTTGCGCCTCCCCGTCGGGGCCGGACGCCTCCGCGTCCCGGTCCTCGGCGTCGTTCGTTCCGCCGGGGATCTTGGAGCGGCTGCTGCTGGGAGAAGCGGTGGCCACGTGTGTCTTTCCTCGCGTCTTGAGGGGTCGTCTTGGTCGGGCTTGGCTTGGCTCTTCTTGCCTTCGGGGCAGGGCGCCTGGGGTCAGTCGAGGTGGCTCAGCTCGTCGTCGAGCTGATCGCGCAACGCCAGATCGGGACCAGCCCCGCCGACCGCCGGTCCGCCGGCCGGGACCGGCTCCCCGCCCGAGGTGCGCCTGGCGAGCCGGACGGCCCCGTACGCCAGCAAGCCCGCCGCCCCGATGCCCACGCCATAGGGCAACGCCCAGGCCAGCCGGTTGAACCCCTTGTCGATGGGCGAAGCGAGCGCGACCTGGCTGCCGTACTTCTGGATGAAGTACTGGATCACGTCCTCGCGGGTCTTCCCCTGGCCGAGCAGACCGTGGATCTCGATCCGGTCCTGGGCGGCGTGGCCACAGTTCTCCGAGGCGCACTCGAGCAGGTTGTGCCGGCAGCTCCCGCACTGGCAGATGATGTTGCGGACCAGCCAGTTCTCGTCGACCCCCTGGGGGCTCGGGGGCTCGCCCGTGCGCACCCCCACCATGTCGTCGGCGGCGCGCGCGACCGAGGCCGAGCCCAGCAGCGCCGCCAGGCCCACCGCCACCGCCAGCATCAGCGCGCCTGGCAGCTCCGAGCCCGCGCCGGTCCGCTGCGGGGAGCGCGCCAGCACCCGGTCGAGGACAGCCTCCGGCAGCAACGCGATCCCGGTCCCGAAGGCGAGCAGCATGAACCCGAACCAGATCCAGTCGACGAGCGGGTTGATGACCACCTTGACCATGGCGCTGCCGTCGGCGAGATCGTAGTTGCCGAGGGTGATGTACAGATCCTCGGCGGCGGTCCGGTGCATCGCCACCTCGGTGGTGGGCTCACCCTCGTGGCCGTGGAAGAACCAGCGCGCCGGACGCATGTGGTCGATGACCTTGCCGTCCACCGAGGCGGTCAGCTCTCCGGTGACCATCTCCTTCTGCCGGTCCTCCTCGTGGGCGAGGCGCTGGAACTCGACCAGGTACTTGCCGATGGTGAGCCGCTGCCCGGGCACGAGGTGGGCCTCCTGCTCCTTCTGGTACGCGGTCCCCGCGAAGCCGAGGAACATGAGGACGATCCCGAGGTGGACCAGGTAGCCGCCGTAGCGGCGCCGGTTGCGCAGCACCATCCCGATGCCCGCCGACAGGACGTCGCTGCCGGTGTTCTTCTTGCGGATGGCGAGGTTGCGGACGAACTCCTGGATGATGGTGGTGAAGACCATCGCGCAGAACCCGAAGTTGACCACCGCGGCCCACGCATGGCCGAGCCCGGCATACAGACAGATGGCCACCGTCACCGCCGCCGCGCCGAGCGGGTAGACGAACTGATAGCGCAGGTTGCCCGGGGTGGCCTTGCGCCAGGCGATGAGCGGCCCGACGCCGGTCAGGAACAGCAGCGCGAGCCCGATCGGGACCATCCACTTGTTGAAGAAGGGCGGCCCGACGGTGATGCGCTGGCCGGTGAGCGCCTCGGAGAGGGTCGGGAACATGGTGGCGAACAGCACGAAGAAGGCCGCCAGCAGCAGGATCCAGTTGTTCACCGTGAAGGCCGCCTCGCGTGACAGCCAGGATTCGAAGGTGGCGCGCGCGCGCAGCTCCGGGATCCGCTTGATCACGAAGCCGAAGCTGACGACCAGGATCAGCGCCATGAAGATCGTGAAGATCCAGGCCAGCTGGGTGTCCTGACCGAAAGCATGCACCGACTGCACGATCCCCGAGCGGGTCATGAAGGTCCCGAAGATGGTGAGGAAGAAGGTCAGGATGATGAGCGTCACGTTCCAGATCTTCAGCATCCCGCGCCGCTCCTGGATCATGATCGAGTGCAGGAAGGCGGTGGCGGTCAGCCAGGGCAGGAAGCCCGCGTTCTCCACCGGATCCCAGGCCCAGAATCCCCCCCAGCCCAGCTCCTCGTAGGCCCACAGCATGCCGAGGGTGAGTCCCATGGAGAGGAAGAACCAGGCCCCGAGGGTCCAGCGCCGAACCGAGACCAGCCAGGCATCGTCGAGCTGGCCCGAGATGAGGGCAGCCAGCCCGAACGCGAACGGGATGCTCATCCCCACGAATCCGGTGTAGAGCGACGGCGGGTGGGTGACCATGTAGGCGTTTTGCAGGAGCGGGTTCAACCCCTTGCCGGTGGTGGGTGCCTCGCCGATGAACGTCGAGAAGGGATTCTTGTAGAAGATGATGACGAAGAGAAAGAAGTCAGCGATGACCATCAGGATGGTGACCGCGTACGGCAAGAGCTCCCGGTGCCGGTGTCGGTTGGAGAAGATGGCGATGGCGGAGAAGACCGAAAGCAGGAAGACCCACCACAGGATCGAGCCGTCGAGCCCGCCCCAGTATGCGGTGATCTGGTAGAAGAGCGGGGACGACGCGTCCGAGTAGCGCTGCACGTACTTGATCGAATAGTCGTGGGTCAAGAACGCGTACCACATGGCCACGGACGACATCCCGAGCACCGCGGCCAGGGCATAGACGCCCGCCCGCCCGGATTCGATCAGGCGCCGGTTGCCGCGCCGGACGCCGATCAGGGAGACCGCCCCCGCGTAGGTGGCCACCACCAGAGCTATGAGAAGAGTCAGTGTCCCGAATGCCGCCATGGTCATGCCTCCTCGACGCGGGTCGAAAACCGAAGGAGACACGCCTCGCGCGCTCCAGAAGGACGAGAGAACCGAAAACCGCTGCGAAAACTTAGCACAACGCGAGGCCGAAGAGCGGTCTGAGGAGCGATGGGAGGAGCGGTCAGAGGCGGTTTGCGCGACCGGGCGGCCGGGCAGTACGGGCGGCTTCGACGCGTCCCGCGCCGTCGGCGGACCCCGCAGAGGGGGCTGGTGGCGGTGGCGGTGGATGTGAGCGTCGCGTGCTCCCGGTCGTCCGTCCCGGGTCCGGGGCGGCGACGGCCCTCGCCGGGCCGGCGGCGGTCTCCGCGCTCGGCGGAGGTGGCAGGGTGCGAAGCTTGGCCCTCACCAGCACCTTGAAGTCCCCCGCCCCGGTGCCATCCACCGGCAGGTCGAGCCAGGACAGGCTCGGGCTGCCGTGGGCGGCGTTGCGCGCCGCCGCGGCCACCGGCGAGAGCGCCGCGAAGTCGATCGTCGACAGGGCCTGGCCCTCGAGGGCGACGATCCCCATCAGCTGCCCGGCGTGCAACATGAGGGTGGCGACCGATTGCTCCCCCCGCAGGTACCGGTAGGCCCACCCCGTCTTCGGACCGAAGTAGAAGAGGGACTCGGAGACTCCGCGCTGCTTGCGGAGGAAGGTCCGCAGCGACTCGAGCTTCTTGCCGACCGCGAGCGGGATTCGCGCCAGGAACTCGGCCTCGCTCGGCGGCTCTCCTTTCCTTGGAAACGGTACCGCGGGAAACGGTACCGCGCCGCGCGACGGCGCGGCCGCGGGACCCACGGGCCTCGCCTCGGCCTTCCTCTTCGACTCTCGCTTTTCCTTCCGGTGCGGCTGCGGCTTCGGCTTTGCCTTCCGGCTCGTCTTCGGGCCCGTGCGCCTCGCCATCAGGCCGGGACCGTGGGAAATTTCGCTTTCCTTCGATTGAGCAGCCAGCTGACCGTGCCCGGGATCAGCGAGACGGCGATGATGACGATGATGACCTTGTCGATCTGCTTGTTCAGATCGGGAAAGACCCGGGACAGCTCGTAGCCGAGCAGGGTCATGCCGAACACCCAGCCGACGCCGCCGATCACGTTGAAGCCGAGGAACCGCCGGTAGCTCATGCGGCCGATCCCCGCGACGACCGGCGCGAAGGTGCGGACGAAGGGCATGAAGCGGGCGATGATGATGGTCTTGCCCCCGTGGCGTTCGTAGAACTCCTTGGTGCGGAGCAGGTGCTTGCGCGAGAAGAAGAGCGACTGCTCGCGGGTGAAGAGCCGTGGACCGCTGCTGGAGCCGATCCAGTACCCCACGGTGTCGCCGAGGATGGCCGCGGCGATCACCGCCAGGTTGACGGACCAGAAGCCGAGGAGGGGAGCCTCACCCGGGTGGATCGGGTTGCAGTAGATGCCGGCGGTCACGAGCAAGGAGTCCCCCGGCAGGAAGAAGCCCACCAGCAGGCCGGTCTCCGAGAAGACGATCACCACCAGCGCCAGCAGGCCTCCCCACTCGACGATGCCCCGCACGTTGTAGATCTGGTGAAACAGGTCAACCAATTGTTTGATCATGGAGTCGCTCCCGTGGGGCCTGCACTCTGGGGCAAGCGGGATCTTTTGTCACGCGATGTTTCTGCCCGGATCACAGCACCTCGACGGTGACCTCGGCGTCGTCCGAGGTGAGCCGCGTCTGACAGGACAGCCGCTGCCGGGTGATGAAGTAGACGTTGCCGAGGTGCCGCCGCTCGAGGGGGCCCATGGGGGAGAGGTGCTTCTCGCCGGACACGATCACCACCCGGCATAGACCACAGCTGGCCTTGCCCGCGCAGGAGGTGCTGATCTTCACGCCGTTGCGACGGCCGACCTCGAAGAGGGACTCATCGACCGCGGCCGCGACGGTGGTGTGGTCTGGCAGGAAGGTCACGCGCGCCATGGGCTCAACTCGAAGCTCGCAGGGAGGGGTCCTCGTCAGATCGCCCGGAATCCGGAGCACCGCCGCCCGAGAGCCCGGGCGCAGGCTCGGGATAGTGGGACAGGCCGAGACGATTCCCTTCGGGGTCCGCGAAGTAGATCGTGAAGGCGGTCCGGTGGGTGACCGCGATCCCCGCCCGTCGCAGGCGGTCTTCCCAGGCCGGCCGCTCCTCGGTCCGTATGCGAAGGGCGAGGAGGTGGTGCCCGGCGCTCTCGGCCGGGGCGGGGGCGGTCGCGCCCCATGTCGGGGCTTCGCCCCCTGCCACGGGGGGGGTCGGGGCGGTCGGGTCGGCGTCCAGGCGCTCGAGCGCCAGGAACCCGCCCGCGCCGTCGCCGGTGGAGACCCACAGCGAGCGCTCGTCGGCCCCGCCTCCCCCCCGCGAATCCGGCCTCTCCGGATACCGCCACCGGGTGACCACCGGCAGCCCCAGGATCCCACAGTAGAACGCCTCCGCGGCGGCCAGGTCGTGGACCTTGATCGCGAAGTGGTGCATTCCAGACGGTGGGTGCTCCAAGGTGGTTGGTCCGGGCAGGTGTGTTGGGGGCGGCGCCGCGTGGTGTGGTGTGGTGTGGAGGACCGAAGGAAGAGGGGACGCTCAGGCGCGACGACGACCGAGCGCGACGATGGCCTTCCACTCCTCGGGGCTGACCGGCTGCACGGAGAGGCGCGAGCCACGTCTGAGGAGGACCATGTCATGAAGGGCGGGGATCGTCCGCATGTCATCCAGTGACACGTCGCGCACAAACCGTTCCTGGAACCTCACGTCGACCACGTACCAGCGCGGGGCGTCAGGGGTGGCGGCCGGGTCGAAGTATTCGGACGTGGGCTCGAACTGCGTGGGATCCGGGTAGCCCCCCCGAACCACCTCGGCGAGCCCGACCGCGGCCGGGGGCTTGGCATTCGAGTGATAGAAGATCACGCCGTCTCCCACCGCCAGCTCGTCGCGCAAGAGATTCCGGGCCTGGTAGTTGCGAACGCCGCTCCAGAAGGTGGTCTGCTCGGGGGCCCGCTCGAGATCGTCGATCGAGAACGAGGCGGGCTCGCTCTTGAGGAGCCAGTGGCGGCCTGGACGGGCGGGAGGGCTGGTGCGCGGACCTCGAGGCTCTCGGGGACCTCGAGGCGAGGCACCGGACGGAGGGGGCGCAGCGGCTTTGCGCGGGGTGGGCTTGCCGGCCATATCGCGCCGAGCATATCCGGCCCGACGCTGGCAGACGAGACGGGGGCGGGATATTCTGAGCGGGCAATGACTGCCATCCGGATCGAGCTGGTGACTGCCCGCAAACCCAAGCCGCTCGACGCCGATCTGGTCTTCGGCCGGTCCTTCACCGATCACATGGCCATGGCCGAATGGACCGAGGGGGAGGGGTGGCAGAACCCGCGGGTGGTTCCCTACGGCAACTTCTCGCTCGATCCCGCGTCGGCGGTGTTCCACTACGGGCAGGAGATCTTCGACGGGCTCAAGGCCTTTCGGGCCGAGAATGGCAGCGTGCGGTTGTTTCGCGCCGATCGGCACTGTCGTCGGCTCTCGAACGGAGCGGCTCGGCTGTGCATGCCGGCGATCGATCCCGAGCTCATGTCGGCGTTGCTGGTGGCCTTCGTGCGCGCGGACAAGGACTGGGTCCCCGCGGCGCCGGGGACCGCTCTGTACTTGCGGCCCACGCTGATCGCGACCGAGCCATTCCTCGGCGTGCGACCGTCGAAGCGCTACACCTTCTTCGTCATCGGCTCGCCGGTCGGGGCCTATCACGGCGCGGCCTTCAGCCCCGCCCGGATCTGGATCGAGGAGCGTTACGTGCGGGCCGCCCCGGGCGGGCTCGGCGCGGTGAAGGCCGGCGCGAACTACGCGGCCAGCCTGCTGGCCGCCGAGGAGGCCAAGAAGCGGGGCTACGATCAGGTCCTGTGGACGGACGCCGTTCACCACCAGCACCTCGAAGAGGTCGGGACCATGAACCTGATGGTGGTCCTGGGGGACGAGGTCGTGACCCCGGCGCTCGACGGGACCATCCTCGGCGGCGTCACCCGAGACACGGTGTTGACCCTGTGCCGCGGCTGGGGCTACCGGGTCAGCGAGCGGATCATCACCAAGGAGGAGCTGGCGCTGGCCAGCGACCGCGGAACCCTGCGTGAGGTGTTCGGGTGCGGTACCGCCGCGGTGATCACCCCGGTGGGAGAGCTCGGCTGGCAGGACAAGCGCATGTTGATCCACGACGGCCAGCCCGGCGAGCTGGCGCGGCGGCTCTTCACCGCCATCACCGACATCCAGTACGGTCGCGCCCCCGATCCGCACGGCTGGATGACCGAAGTCTGAGCCGCGGGAAAAAGGGTTCCTCCCCCGGACCTCCCGCTGTTCGGGCCAGCGGAGCGCGGCTTTGCCGCGCGGAGCGAGAGGGGCGCGGGGACGTGCGAGCGGCAGCGAGCCGCGTCCCCGACAAAATCGCCACGAGCGGCAGCGAGCCGCGTCCCCGATTCAATCAATCAAGAAGTGGCCGCGGATGACGAGGCGGGTGGTGCCGGCGAGGCGGACGCGGTCTCCCTCGAGCGTGCACGCGAGCTCGCCCCCGCGGGCGCTCACCTGCCGAGCGCGCAGGCCCGCGCGCCCGAGCCGTTCGGCCCAGTAGGGCGTGAGGGTGCAGTGGGCCGAGCCGGTCACCGGGTCCTCGGGGACGCCCTGTTGCGGCGCGAAGAAGCGCGACACGAAGTCGACGTCGCCGTCGCGGCCCGTACCGGCGGCGGTCACGATGACTGCATGGGTCTCGAGCCGCGACACGGCCGCGAGGTCGGGCCGGAGCTCACGAACCGTATCGGCGTCCGCGAACACGGCGACCAGGGAGCGCCCGGAGAGGACCTGAACGGGACGGGCTCCGAGGGCCGCAACCAGGTCGTCCGGCACGGTTTCCAGCGCGACCGCTGGAAGCGCCGGGAAGTCCATCACCAGAGATCCGGCGGGCAACCCCTCCGAGGCCCAGGCCCGCCGGACCATCAGCGTCCCGCTCCGGGTCTCGAACTCCACCTGGATGCGGCGCGGGGCGATGTGTGAAAAGACCACTGCGGCGCTGGCCAGGGTCGCGTGTCCACACAGGTCCACCTCGCGGGTCGGGGTGAACCAGCGCAGCCGGAACTCGGCGCCCTCGGGCACCAGGAAGGCCGTCTCCGAGAGGTTGTTCTCCATCGCAATGGCCTGCATGAGCCCGTCCGGCAACCAGGCATCGAGCGGACAGACCGCCGCCGGATTCCCCGTGAAGGGCTGAGCGACCGAAGCCTCGACGCGTGTGAACGCGTCGACCTGCCCGACCCGTGTGAACGCGTCGACTTGCCCGACGCGTGTAAACGCGTCAATTTGATAGAACGGCAACTCGGTGGACATGACGGTGTCCGTCCTACAAAGAATCACAAGGAATGACAATCGCGCGACAATTGCCCCCGTAACCTCGAAGGCATGGATCTCGCGACGGTCTTGGTCGGCACCTACTTGGCCGTGCTGCTGGTGCTGGCCTTCTATGGATTTCACCGCTCGACCCTGGTGTACCTCTATTACCGCCACCAGAACCGGCGCCCACGGGCAGCCGGCGCATTCGCCGATCTCCCGGCTGTGACCGTGCAGCTCCCGCTCTTCAACGAGATGTACGTTGTCGAGCGGCTGCTGGACTCCGTCGCGGAGATTCGTTACCCGCGCGATCGCTTCCAGATCCAGGTCCTCGACGACTCCACCGACGAGACGCGCGACATCTGCCGCCGCAAGCTCGCGGAGCTGGCGGTTCGCCACCCCGAGCTCGAGATCGAATACGTGCACCGGGTCGACCGGTCGGGCTTCAAGGCCGGAGCCCTCGAGAATGGGCTGCGCACCGCCAAGGGCGAGTTCGTCTTGATCTTCGACGCCGACTTCCTCCCCAAGGCCGACGTCCTCGAGAAGACCATCCACCACTTCGTCGATCCCAAGGTGGCGGTGGTCCAGTGCCGCTGGGAGCACGTGAACCGTGACTTCTCCTCGCTCACCGAGATCCAGGCGCTCATGCTGGATGGGCACTTCATCATGGAGCACGCCGGGCGGAACCGGTCCGGGCGCTTCTTCAACTTCAACGGCACGGCCGGGATCTGGCGGCGTTCCGCCATCGCTGACGCCGGGGGCTGGCAGCACGACACGTTGACCGAGGACATGGATCTGTCCTACCGGGCCCAGCTGCGGGGATGGAGGTTCGTGTACCTGCCGGAGATCGCCTCGCCCGCCGAGCTGCCGGTGGAGATGTCGGCCTTCAAGTCGCAGCAGTTCCGCTGGGCCAAGGGCTCGGTGCAGGTGGCCAAGAA